>Ga0326727_10002318_pt1 | contig 65846 bp, 57 predicted proteins | sample MB2enrmetagenome_FD_207643 | JGI IMG/M metagenome (GOLD analysis project Ga0326727, IMG submission 207643) | Lab enriched peat soil microbial communities from McLean, Ithaca, NY, United States - MB29MY | ecosystem: Environmental > Terrestrial > Soil > Wetlands > Peat | place: USA: New York...
TGACTCAACGGCCTGGGCACTCCGTTTGCATCGGGGTGGTAGACGCGCTCGTCCCACGTCCGCGAGCCTTGCGGGAATTCAGGATAGTTGCGAACCGCGTCGATGGCCGAGCTCAAAATCCGATGCCGCCACGGCTCCGCGTATTGCGGCATAAAGAGCATGTCGCTCTTCTTTTCGCGCCGAATCTCGTGCACGAACTCCGTAAAGCAGGTGGCGTTGGTGAGATTGATGTTGGCGTTCGGCTCCACGCCGTGACGGTCCCCGCCGGTGATGAGCAGCATGTTCCACTTCTCCGCGAGCCGCCGCACCTTGCGGTTCTCATCCCAGTGCCGCAGTCCGTTCAGTTCCAGCGCGTGAAGGTAGTTGCCGTTCTTTTGCAGGAATTCATTCACCAGGAACTGATGCCGATCTTGGCCAACCAGGTAGAGGTCCCACATCGGATGATTGAAGACCACCAGCACATTCGGTTCTTCGTGCAGCGCAATCAGGATCTCGGTCAGCCGCGCGTCGCTGGGGTTTGCGGTGAAGTTCTCAAGCGTCTCCATCCACTCTGTAGCCCTGGCGCTGGGCAGGTTGTGCACGCCCAGATGAAACGCCTGCTTGCCGTACGGCGTGGTCCACTCGACCGAAACCGGTATCTGCCTCGCGCTCGGCACCGTGCGCAGCATCATCGGCGCCTTGATGTTGTCATGATCGGAGAGCGAAACCATCGGCGCAATGTCTAGCTTCTCGATCTGCCTGGTCTCCAGATCGAACGCCAGTTTCGGAGTCATGGGCGGCGTCCAGTAGGCCTCGGCGTAGTTTATCCGCAACCCGTAGCCCTGCTCCGAACGGCGCTCCAACCGCGACATCAGCGGTCGAATCAGCGGGTACTGGTTGCCCACATTGGCCAGAAAATCCAGCGTCTCTTTCGACTGGTTGGTGTGGCCGTGCAACGAGACACCTGATCGGAAGCCGCGCGGCGCGTGGGGATCGCGCCACAAGTATGAGATGGTCGAATTGGCCATTTCCGCTCCTCCACCGTGATCGTGACCGGATTTCTGCATTGAGTATCCACCTCGAACCATCAACGCGGGATTAAGATGGTGCGAAAACCACTTCAATTAACCGGGGAATCAACTGAGTTACCCTAACCTCTCTCCAATGATCGGGACAATTCCCTAAGAGATCCCTAAGAATCAAGCAGAAATGCCGAATGAGGCGCACATGGGTGCGTAATGGAATGCTGCGATAAGACTCCTTGCGACGGGTTGGAATGGGGAAATACGTGAGATAAGCCTAGCAGAATCAATTCGCCTGCTCGATAGAATTATGGATAATCGGGGCGTCCGGGAGATCTCCCTTGGCCTTCTAATCAGAGCCGTGCCGACGCACGACCGAGCCCGGAGCCAGCCAGTGTTTTAGGGGCAATCCGCGTTATCGGACTCCGTGCTCGTTCATCCAAGCCGTGTATTTCTTGTCTTCCAACTTCACATGATCTTTAAACCAAGAGCGCACAAAGTCCAGCAACTGGATGTACGAACTAATGTTGCCATCGTCGTGGGCGGCCAGGAATTCCGAAGCCTTGGCTAGCATCTCCTTGTGTATGGCCCGATGCTCCTCGAGTCCCGGAAACTTGGTCTGCTCCATCAGGTCTTCTTCTGTAGAAAAATGTTCCCTCGCCGTGCACGAGACTTGACTCATGAGCGGTCCGGCAACCTCTCCAACTCTGCCGCTCTCTGCCGCCGCTTGGAGCTCATTGAGAACCCTCATCATCCCGCGGTGCTGATCGTCGAGGATCTTCACGCCAACCGAGTATTCTTTGCGCCATTTCACTAAAGCCAAGATTCCCCTTCCAGCGATTCACGCTCTTCAAGGAATGCATCGGCAATGGAATGAAAATTCTTTACTCGAAAACAGAGTTACTTGCTCGTCGTGGCCAGTTCCGGCATTCTCAAGCCACGACCCTCTGCCTCTCAGTTCCCTTGCAGCAGGAGCATCTTCTTGGCGTCGCCCATCGCGAATGACGTATAAGTGCCGCTGCTCTCACACGCTATGGAGCGCGGAATTTCGCCTTTTTCGACGATTTTTGCGGCAAGGCTCCCATCCTGAGGACGCAGGTCGTAATAGGCGTCCGTGTCCTCGTTCCAGCGCGCGTTGGGCGGTGTGTTTTCGGTCCGGAAGTGCACCACCCACCTGTCGTTCGAGGCCACCATGTCGGCGAGCCTGTATCCGTCTGGAATCTGGATAGGCACCTCGCGCACCCCGCCCCCTTCACGCACCTCGACAACGGGGTCGTGGCTGTTCGCCCGCCAGACGACGATGTTTTTATCCACGGCGGTGAAGAAGACCGAGGCAAGAAACATCTTAGCCTCCTGCCGGGAGCCCGAGCCTGAGGACGCATCGCCCCAATCCAGCGGCTTGCGGCTGGCGGGCACGTCGATCTGCTTGACCACCTCGCCCGAAGATTTCAGATATAGCACCTTGAGAGTAGAAGACGCGGGATCGGACTCGGTCATTAACATGTCGCCGGATGGAAGCACGGCCAAGTGAGCCGGCTCGCAACTTCCCGGCCGGGAAAGATCACACGCGACGCCTAACTCGGTAGCGCCCTTATAGGTGCCGTCCAGGTCGAACCGGGCCACATAGTTGCGATACTCCTTCCATGGTATTCCCGTCGGAGATTTCCCTGGGCCCGGCTCTCCGGGCTTCTCCTTCGAACCTTGCAAAAGAAAATAGATGCCCGAGTCGGCGGGGAAGAAGTCCAGAACGTTGAAGTCGGTCAGGTCCGAAATATTCGCTGACAAGATGGTCTGCGACTTCTTGTATCCGGCGATCGTTACGATGTCGTTGTATTTGGGAAACTTCCCCTTTGGCGTATTCTTCAGCCCCTCCCAGTCGATCGACTGCAGCACCAGCGAGCCGTCAGATAGGCAATGTGGGTAATCCGTCGTAATCGATGGCAATGAGAAATTCTGGTCCGCCTCGACCGCCTTGAATTCGACGACCCTCAACGGGATGAGTTCTTGTTTTCCATCCTCTGTGGCAATCTGTTGAACACCCCCCTGGGTCTGCGCTTGAGAGCACGTGGCCAGGATGCCAAGAACGCAGCCGACAACACACACTAACCCATAAGCTAGAGACCGCCGCATGGTTCCTCCAATCCGAAGCGCTGCCCGATACTTTCAATTCCCACTTGATTCTGAGCGAAAGACGGTTCAATCACCGATTCCGCTCAGCCCGAGCCTCGGCTTGAGGTCGATCGGCCTTTTCGGAGCGTCCCACGAGCGGGCGAACGGCTGGTAATGGCCGGAGCAGTCCCTTGCCCAGAGCGTGTGCGTCAACGCAAACTCCAAAACGCCACGATCCTTCAAAAGAGCGACTTCGTTACATTGTCCGCTGCACCAGTCGCCCACGTTGTAATCCAAGACCTGGGCATCGCAACACCACACTTGCGTCGGAAACATGCATGCTGGACCGGAGCCGAACGTAGGCCGCAACACCACGACGCCTCCGTTGCAGCTCTGTCCAAAGCAGTTGACTTGTATTGCCATCCAGTCGGAGCAGACCGTCTGCTGTGAACCGGCCGGGATTACGAAAGCCAGTACGGCGCTGAGGACGAGGCACCTGGGAGTGAACCTTTTCATTGCTTCTCCTTTCGGGCCGGATCCGGGGTTGGACCCGGGGGTGTTTTTGGCCTGCCTGCTGAGGGGCTGGGCGAGGCCATAAGACGGCCGCGGAATCGAGAGGCGGCTAACCGAAACAAGAAACCAGCGCGATTAGACTCCGAAGCTCGATTCAATGTAACTCCAAAGCTCGATTCAATGTAACTCCAAAGCTCGATTCAATGTAACTCCAAAGCTCGATTCAATGTAACTCCAAAGCTCGATTCAATGTAACTCCAAAGCTCGATACAAAGTCAAGCGTTTTCACAAATGTTTTGTAATTCATTCGGAGGCATCATGCTACAGTTATTATTCTATAAATAGCTAGATACGTTTGTGAAAGCCTTCCGCCTCGCCCTCTGACTATCCAACGCCGGGACACCTTCACTGCTTTCGCACCTCTATAAACATTGGCGATTGCAACGATCCGCGATGTTATGACTGCAACCCAAAATGGAAAGTGGGTCGAGATGCACCAAAAGTAACTGCGGTTACTTGCGAGTCTTGGTCAGTTCCGGCCCAAGGAAATTCTCCATGATCGGCCCGGCCATCAGATCTTCAGCAGACCCAGATCCCTGACTTGCCGGAATGGTATCCCCGGCGGCCTCAGGCAACAGGTAGTTCTGTGTCAACCCGTTGCGTAGTATTTCGAACGCCTGTTCCGGCGAGTCCGCAAACTGGAACAGCTCAATGTCCTTGGGGCTGATGGCTCCCTTGTCCACAAGCACGTCCAGGTTGAAGACACTCTTCCAATACTCCGAGCCGTAAATTACAACCGTAATCTTCTTGGCCAGCTTCTGCGTCTGCGCCAGCGTCAATACCTCGAACATCTCGTCCAAAGTCCCGAAGCCCCCAGGAAACACAACCAGCGCCTTCGACAGGTAAGCGAACCACAGCTTGCGCATAAAAAAGTAGTGGAACTCGAAATTGAGCGACGGGGTGATATAAGGATTCGGCGTCTGCTCGAACGGCAACCGTATATTGAGTCCGATCGTCTTCCCGCCGGCTTCCCACGCACCCCGGTTGGCCGCCTCCATAATGCCCGGGCCGCCCCCCGAGGTGACCACAAAGCGGTGCCGATCCGATTTGATCCCCTTCGCCCAATGGGTCAGCATGCCCGACAGCCGCCGCGCGTCCTCGTAGTAGCGAGCCATCTCCACAGCCGCCACGGCGCGCTTCCGCTGCAAATCCGTGGCCTGGCCGGCGGCTATCTCCGGGGCACTGGCGGGTTGCTCATGGCTCGGGGCCGGCTGGCTCGATCCTGTATTGTCGAGAAGCTCCAGCGCATGGTCGGTCTCCTCGCGCCCGCGAAAGCGCGCCGACCCGAAGAACACCACCGTGTCCTGAATCCGCTCGTGGCGGAAGCGCGCCAGCGGCTCGAGGTACTCCGAAATAATTCGCATCGGACGCCCGTCCGCGCTGTTCAAGAACGAAGGATTCTCATACGCCAGCGGCGCCCGTTGCAACGGCGCCGGGGCTGATCCCCGATCTCTGATCCCCGATCCCTGATCTCTGTCGTTCATCGCTCATCCGTTCCGTGCCGTATTGCCCCGCGGAATGCAAGCCACAGATTCAAAAACCCAAGCCCGGATACGATGCCCCGCACCGCGCCATTCGCGGCATAGATCGAGAGCGTGGGGAATTGCAGAAAGAGTGGATTCTGGTCCCAGAGTCCGGTCAGCCAGCGAGGAGAAGCCAGTAAAAAACCTGACCATGGCGCAAAGAATAAGACCAGCCCGATGCACATCTGAACCAGCACCCGCAACAATAACTCGCTCGCCTCCAGCCACGGAGGAATCCGATTCGGTGCGCGCCATCCGCGCTGTGCTCCGGGCTCCCTCACGGGCTCGACACCCGCTGCAGGACCAGGGCTGGCTCCGCCCACAAATCCCTCACCGGGCTGGGGAGCCGGGGTCGGAGGCAGCGAAGGCGTTATCGTTTCCGGCTGTTGGGACATTCCTTAAGTTCGCGCGCCATCCCCGCCTCTGCACAAATCGCAGCCTCTCGCTCAAGGCCCGAAAGCCTGGGCGGCTCAGGGACGCCGTATTGCAACGGTATCACAGCGAGCGACTTTAGCCGGGCGCGCCAGGGCACAGTGACTCGATACAAATTCGACGGCTCAACGGAGGATATTCTCTTCTGAGTGCTTCTCCGTATAAGTAGCGCTGACCTCCAGGTCGGCTGTCTTGCGGGCCTCCTGGCCCGCACACGGACCTGGCGGCGTGGACGCCACCAGTACAGCCGCTCTGGAGAGCGGCGCTACTCGAATGCGCAATTTGCGGACAAGCTCCCATGCGAGGCGAGACGGTGCAAGAAAGCATTCTCAATCTTCTGCGGGCAAAGAGAGGCCATTTCCTACTGGAATCGGGCCACCATGGAGATCGTTGGTTCGATTTGGAAGTGCTTTGCTTGAGGCCTCGACTGCTTGATCCGCTCATTGCGGAACTTGCGGAACGGCTGGCGACAATGGAAATCGATGCCGTATGCGGTCCTTTGGTTGAGGGAGCCTTCGTTGGGTTGATGGTTGCTCACCGGCTCGATCTTGAATTCACTTATTCCGAGCGCTTCTCCCAGGCGACGCCCGACGGCCTCTTCCCGGTTGGCTACCGTGTGCCCATCTCACTTCGCGGCCGGCTTCGCGGCAAACGCGTCGCCATCGTAAACGACGTAATCAATGCCGGCTCGGCCGTCAAGGGTACCTTCACCGATTTGCAGGAGTGCGGAGCCACAGTTGTTGCCATCGGAGCATTGCTCGTCTTGGGAACTGCGCCGGCCGAGTTTGCCGCCCAAGTGAATGCCGCCTTGATCGGTCTCGAAACCCTTCCTAACAACTTATGGACCGCGCAAGCATGTCCTCTCTGTTCATCAGGTGTTGCTTTGGAAGACATCGCAGGATTCGCCTCGGCCCTTTCCGCCTAAGGATACGAGTTGACCTGCCTATCACTGATTCACCCGAGGAAGTAGTAACATAATTGTATTGCACCATGGTTCGCCCTGTTTCTCGCCGCTTGGAGGGCTCAAACTTGCCCTCAGCTCTGTGACGGGGGGCCGTGGAGGAATGCGGAAGCCATGACGAAGCCGGCAGCTCAATCTGATATCGACCGGACGAATCCCTTTCAACTGGCGGCGGCGAGAGCCGGGAAACGGGCAGAGGCCAAGGCCAACCCGGAGGTCGAATCGTCAGCGAACCGCACGCCTGGAGACGCCATCTCGCGGGATGCTGCGCTCAACTCGCTCTACCGGCCCAAAAAGGCCTCCACGACCGTGCGCATCGACGCTGACGTGCTGCTCTGGCTGCGCGCGGGGGGCAAGGGATATCAGTCGCGCATCAATGAAATTCTTCGCCATGCCATGATTGCGTCGCTCCATTCCGCGGAGGCAGAATAGGGTTGCTTTCATAGGGGATGCCGCGCCGGAAGCGAGCAGGTCTAGTTCCCGGCGACCAGCGGCGCGCTCGGCTCAACCTGATAATTCCCATAATCGATGGTCAGCACCGCCGTCCCGCCGATGCGCACCTTGGTCTCGCTGCGAATCTTCTGCGGTAGCCAGAATCCGTGGGCCGGCGCGCTCGTGCAGTGGATCTGCGTGCGTGAAATGAAGAACGACGGATTCCTGGCCGGCTCGGTCTCCATCTTCGCCACCGCGAAGTCCGCCGCATCGACCCAGATCTTGCCTCGATATAAGAATTTCCCGTCCGACAGCGGTTCGACTTTGAGGATGTAGGCCGGCCGGCCATCGATGGACTCACTGCCCACCATCTGAAACTCGTAGTTGGCCGGCGTTAGCTCAGTCAATCTCCTGTTCCGCGAGGCCTCGAGTTCGCTGTCGACCGCCCGCTTGAGGACTTTTTCGCAAAGAAACTTCGAGCCGCTCTGCGACACGATCCGGAAGCTCATCCCCTGCGCTGCATCGTAGTTTGCTTCCACGTCCATCCGGGCGGCGATGATCGCCGAATACCCCCTGTATTCAACCTGGTAATGCCGCAGGGCCGTGTAGCGTTTCAGCTCCTGAATCTGGGCGGCAGCGTGGTTGTGCATCTGCTCGACAATCTCGATGGAACTCAAACCTGTCGGCGTGCCGGCCCCGGCGCCGGCCTCTTCAGCGCAAGCCATTCCAGCCGAGCACAGCAGCGCAATGGCCAGAGCCGAGCCCCTAAATTGTCGAAAGCACATGGGGAATAGCATACACAGGCGCACGGAATCCAACTGGCTAGTTTTGGCCACCCAGGTTATTACTTTGGTTGTCAGGGTGCCCGCGCAAGCACGCAATGGAGCAGTTCCGTTGCTACAAACCCCTACTGTAGACTCGAAACATGTCACTTGGATCCCGCGAAACGCCGGAAATACGCATCTTCGAATACGCGGAGGACGCGCCCGTTCTGAGAACGGTTCAGAACGCGGTCGATGCGATTGGCCGGGCGATGGCCGCATCCGCATCGGTGGTCATCCTGCCCATGGATCGGCTCGATCCGGCATTCTTCGAACTGCGAACAGGCCTTGCCGGAGAGATGCTGCAAAAGTTCGTGAACTACCGCCTCAAGGTCGTGATTCTCGGCGATCATGCCCAGCTCGCGTCCCAGAGCATCCCCTTGCGCGACTTCATCCGAGAGTCGAATCGCGGCAGCTCAATCTGGTTCGTCGCCGATCGGAAGGAACTCGAGACTCGTCTCGGGATGTAGGGCACGTCCGGCGAAGAGTGTACCTCAGAGATTGAACTGGCCGCTGAAAAACTCCTCCAAGCGCTCAAATTCCAGGGTTTTGAAAGGGCACGGCTAAGGCCGTTCGCTTTCAAAGCAACTCAACGGTTCAAATGCAATCGCCCTCCTAACTTAATTCTCGAAATGCCGATCCCGTCACCACCCGAGTTATCCTGTCAAAACACCATGACTCGATGGCCCTGTTTCCCCGTCCTGGCCGCGCTGGCAGGCGTCACCCCCGCAATTTCAATCTCCGTCGTCGCCCAGAACCAAATCAAGGAGGGCCCGAAGACCGTGATTCCGTATCTGGACGAACAACCGGTCCGAGCGCGCCACGGCATGGTTGTGAGCGTCCACCATCTCGCCTCCGACGCCGGTGTGCAGATGCTGCGCAACGGAGGCAACGCCGTAGACGCGGCCGTGGCCACGGGCTTTGCCCTGGCGGTGGTTCATCCCGCCGCGGGCAATCTGGGCGGCGGCGGCTTTTTGCTTTTACGCACCAACGACGGCCACGCCACCTTTCTCGACTTCCGTGAGCAGGCGCCGCTGGCGGCCACTGAAGCCATGTTCCAGGATGCCCAGGGCAACGTCATCCCCGAAGAAAGCCTGGATTCATCCGTGCTCGGGTATCGCTCCATCGCCACTCCCGGCTCCGTCGCCGGCATGGTCTACGCCGAGCGCAAATTCGGCAGGCTCGGCCTCGAGAGAGTCATGGCCCCGGCCATCAAACTGGCGGTCGATGGGTTCATTCTGACGGCAGAGGAAGCCAAGGAGCTGACCGATCCCGATCTGGCCCGCTTTCCCGAATCCAAGCGCATCTTCCAGCGCGACGGCCACCTTTACACGGAAGGCGAGACCTTCCGCCAGCCCGAACTGGCGCGGACCTTGCAGCGCGTCGCCGCCGACCCGGACGATTTTTACCACGGCAAAATGGCGCAGGAGCTGATCGACGAACTCCACAAGGGCGGTGCGCTTCTCACTCTCGAAGATCTGGTGCAATACAAGGTGGTCGAACGCGCTCCCATTGTCGGCGCCTACCACGACTACACCGTGATCAGCGCGCCGCCGCCGTCGTCCGGCGGTATCGTTCTGGTCAGCGCGCTCTACATGCTGGAAGGCTACGACCTTGCCAAACTCGGCGATCGCAGCGCGCAGGCGATGCACTTGATTGTCGAGGCTTACCGCCGGGCCTACATGGACCGAGCCGACTACCTCGGCGATCCCGATTTCAACTCCATCCCAGTGGCGGAGCTAACTTCAAAGAGCTACGCCGCAGCGTGGGCAGCCTCGATCAACCCCACCTCGGCCACGCCCAGCGCCGGCCTCCATCGCCCCGCCGGCTTCCTGCCTCCCGCGCCAATGACCGCAGGCCGCCGCCGCCCCGAGTCGAGTGACACAACCCACTATTCCGTGGTTGACGCCGAGGGCAATGCAGTGGCCGTTACCACCACCCTCAACGACTCGTTCGGCTCCCGCGTTACCGCAGGCTCCCTCGGCTTTTTGCTCAACGATGAGATGGACGACTTTACCATCAAAGAGGGCGTACCCAACTACTACGGCCTGATCCAGGGCCCGGCCAACGCCATCGCTGCCGGCAAGCGCCCGCTCAGCTCCATGACGCCCACCATCGTTCTGGAGAACAACAAGCTTCGCTTCGTCCTCGGCTCCCCCGGCGGCGCTCGGATTATTACCACCGTGGCCAACATTTTTCTCTCCGCCTCTCAAGGCGGCCTGAACATCCAGCAAGCCGTCGATGCTCCGCGCTTTCACCACCAGTACCTGCCCGACAAGCTCTACCTTGAGCCCGGCTTCACGGCGGAAACCCTCGGCGGCCTCAGAGCCCTCGGCTATGAGATCGAGATCAAGGACGGCCATTGGTCAAACGGCGAGTGCATCGCAATCGACCGCGCGACGGGCGAACTTCTCGGCGGACAAGACCACCGCAGCCACTACGGCAAGACCGCCGGCTTTTAATTTCCACAAGAAAACAAAAAAAGTGAGCAAAATTGAACAGTGCTTACCCCTCATTGTGATCAATTCTGCTCATGGTGCGAACGCAAATGTGCCGCTTACGAGCACATTGCAAGAAGAATGGAGACTCTGTTTCTGTTCCGCACATGAGCACCCCCTTTGGGCAGGCTTGGCGGTGCCGTTCGGGATCATCCTTCCGTATAACTCCGACAAGGCTGCCTGATTTTTTGTCTGCTTCACCCTTTCCCAGTCGTGCGATTCAGGACAGCAAGCCTGCAGCGTCACAAGACGTGCGGGCTCGCGTCCCTAAGGTCAAGAGCGTTCAAGGCTTGTCAGGGGCATTGAATCAATCGTCAAGTGTGGGAGGAAGCTCAGCCGGGCCATCAGAGCAATTCCATCATCGGCGTTGAGCCATTCAGAATGGCTCCAATTGACGCGCGGATGGCTCCGCTCGGGCATCGAATCTTCCTATTGCTGAATTATGTTTGATCGCATCAACAGGACCTTATAGAAAACCCCATATTTCACACGAAAGTAGCTGTTCAGGGCCACCAAGTGGATGTACGCTTCTTGTGAGTGCGACCATTAGAGCTTGTTAATCTTGACGCTCCGTGGCAGATCCGAGCGGAAATCCTTCCGCTTTTGCACTCCGGGCCACAGTCTCACCATCACCTCATCGGGATACGAGCGTTCTATGCGTCGCAATCCTGGGAGCCTTTGCTGTTTTGAGCACCCATTTCCCAGTCATGCGTTATCGGGATGCAAGCCGGCGAAACCCATTTCTCAGATCCGCTTGCTTGCCTCCCGATTTCAAAACCGACTGCTTCCTGCTCCAATCCCATCTCTGATCCCTGTTCCCGGAAATGAGACAATCGAATCAGCGCCCGGCTTTCGTCCAAAGCAATCCGGGGCGGGGGATTTCCTTGACCATGCTGCGCGTCCTGTCGACGCACCTGTTTCTTAACCAGCGCCTTCATCCCGGACTGCTAGAGCTCGCCGCGCGATCCGGCGTATCCGCAGTGGAGATCTTCGCCGCCCGCCAGCACTTCGACTACACCAGCCGCGAGCATATCGCCGAGCTGACCAACTGGTTCCGGTCGAACACGCTGGAAGCCTTCTCGATGCATGCACCGCTCTATCCAGACCGCGAGATGGGCAGGGCCGGAGCGCCTGCGTGCAACCTGCTGCATCCTGAAAAATCGCGGCGCATCGACGCCATGGACGAGATCAAGCGCGCGCTCGAGACCGCCGACCAACTGCACTTCAAGAATCTTGTTGTCCATCTCGGCGAGCGTGAAGACGCCTGGTCGCAGCGCACCATCGACTACGCCGTCACGGCCCTCGAGCATCTCGGCGCCTTTGCCCATCCGCTGGGCGTGCGGCTGCTTGTGGAGAACCTGCTAAGCGAGGCGACCACGCCTTCGCACCTGCTCATCATCCTCGAAATGGGCCACCTGCCCAACGTGGGAGTCTGTCTGGACCTCGGTCATGCTCACATCACGGTCGGCGTGGCGGAGGCCATCGCCACATTGGGCATCCACATCGGCTCCGTTCACGTCCACGACAACCACGGTCTGAAGGATGAGCACCTATGGCCCGGGAGCGGCACCATTGCCTGGCCAGGCACAATCGATGCGCTCAAGGCGCTTGCAACGCCGCCCGCCACGGTCCTCGAAATCCACCAGTCCTTCGGCGACGCCACCGCGGAAATCCCCGGTCTGATTGGAAAGGCATTCACGCTGCTGGCCGGAAACGTGCGCGCGAGCGAATCCAGAAAGTCACCGCCCGCTCGCTGACACCGGCCGGCGCGCTCAGTTACAACTATGGTACCAAAGACTGGGGATACATCTCCCATGATCCATTCCACGGCTTGCGATTTCCAGAGCCCTCGAAGGGGGGAGACCTACAATTCCACAGTTGAAGAATCCCTAGCCATCATCGCGGCGGCGCCGGAACAGTGGAAGCCATTCTTCTGGCTGATGGCCGAGACTGGAATGAGGCCGGGCGAACTTGCCGGGCTGAAGCTGGACGGCGTTGACCGGCAACAGGGCACGATCCGCATCGAACAGAGCGTATGACAAGGGAAGTTGCAGAGTCCGAAGAGCACCAACGCGATACGAGTGTTTGCCGTCTCCCTGGAACTTGTCGAGCGACTGCAGGCGCATCGGCGCGACCATTGGATGCGGAACGAGTTGGGGCTGATGCTTGCTTCACAGGAGGGAAACCCTCTGAGCATGGACAACTTCCGCAATCGCGTGCTCAACCCCATCCTCAAGAAGCTCAAGATCGATTGGAAGCTGAAGGCGATGGGCATCAAGCGGTGCGGAAACTATGCATTCCGGCACATGAATGCGACCGCGATGGATGAGATCGGCACTTCGCTCAAGACCAGGCAACACCGGCTCGGGCATGCGCAGATCGAGACCACCATGACCCGCTGCACGCACAAGGTTGATGCGGATGACAGAAAAGCAGCCGATACCATTGGCGCGATGTTGTCACCAACAGTTGAACTAGTAAACTGAAGGAATTTTGGACCCCAGCCGGACCCTGCAGCTTTGAGATCACAACTGGAAGTTCTTTAAGTTATTGATTAGGATGACTTTGATTGGTTGCGGGGGCTGGATTTGAACCAGCGACCTTTGGGTTATGAGCCCAACGAGCTACCGGGCTGCTCCACCCCGCATTTACAGTTTACCAGCGTTTGGTAGCAGGGGTCAAACAATCCCGGCGCGATCGGCAGGCCTGCGGGACACCTCGGTCATCCGGTACACTTCTGAGAATCCCGCTGGTGGCACTGAGGACCTTCGCAAATGTCGCAACTTTACGTTGTTGTGCTGACCGTCATTGTCGTCGCCCTGTTGGCAGTTGCCATCTATCGAACCTCGCAGGTCAAAACCAAGGCCGACTATCTGGTGGCGGGCCGGTCCCTTTCCGCGCCGGTTCTGGTGCTCACCCTGCTCACATCCTGGATTGGCGCCGGATCGCTGTTTGCTGGCGCGGAGAACGCCTACAGGAACGGATTTGCCGCGCTGTGGCAACCTGCCGGCGGCTGGCTGGGGCTGCTGCTCATCTACTTCATCGCGCCCCGCGCCCGCAAGTTTGCACAGTTCACGCTGCCTGACCTGCTCGAAGCCCGCTACAACCAGACGGCACGGGTTTTGGGCACGATCGCCATCCTCTTCGCGTATGTCGGCATCACCAGCTACCAGTTCAAGGGCGGCGGCAACGTTCTGCACCTGATCTTTCCCGATACCGTCACGCCGGAAAATGGCGCCTGGCTGATTGCCGCATTCGTCATTGTCACCACGGCTCTGGCCGGCATGTCGTCCGTAGCCTATATGGATGTGGCCATCGGCTCGCTGGTAACCGTCATCTGCATCGTCGCCACGCCCTATCTCTTCTTCAAGGCCGGCGGATGGACCGGCCTGCACGCCGCGCTGCCCGCATCGCACTTTCAGGTGCTGGGCAACCTGACCCTGGCCCGCGCCCTCGAGTTCCTGGTGCCTACAATGCTGCTCATGCTCGGCAACCAGGTGATGTACCAGAAGTTCTTCTCCGCGAAAAACGAAAACGCGGCGCGCATCTCCGTGGTTGGTTGGATTCTCGGCACGCTGTTGCTGGAGACGCTCATCGTAGCCATCGCCGTTATCGGCTCGGCGCTCTATCCTACCGGCGAAGTCGCTCGCCAGCCCTACGAGATCATCCCTTACACCGCCCGCCACGGGCTGCCCGCATTCATGGGCGCAATACTGCTGGGTGCGGTCTTCGCCAAGGTCATCTCCACGGCCTCGAATTATTTGTTTTCGCCGGCCTCGAACCTCATCGAGGACGTCTTCGTGCGCTACATGGCGCCCAAGGCCTCGAACAAGCAGATTCTTATCTTCTCGCGTTTGGCTGTGGTGCTGCTCGGCTGTTGGGCGCTCTACCAGGCCATCTATGCCGAGAGCATCCTTGAAAAGATGCTTTATGCCTATACCATCTACTCCGCCGCCCTTACGCCCGTGGTTCTGGCGGCGTTCTATTCTAAGCGCGTCACGGCATGGGGCGCGGTGGCTGCCATCGCTTCCGGCACGGTCGTAACTTTGGTTTGGGATTTCGAGGCGGTGAGAAGGCAATTCCCGCCCATCCTGGCCGCACGAGATGCTATCTTTCCCGCCCTTGCCGCTGCCGTGATTTCGATGGTGGTCGTCAGCCTGATCACCCGCAAACCCACAGCGGAACAACTGGCGCAGTTCGCGGATTAAATCCCGGCAACTTTGCGGAAATGGAGGAGTCACGGTTTCATTGCTCATCATTACCGGTTCCATGGGGGCAGGCAAGACTTCCGTTCTGGGCGAAGCGTCAGACATTCTTGCGCTGCGCCAGATTGTCCATGCGGCCATCGATGTGGATGCGCTCGGCGTCGCTCATCTTCCGTCTGGAGCCCGCAACGACGGCACGATGTTCGCCAACCTTCGATCGGTCTGCCAGAACTATTCCGCTCTTGGGGTGCAAAGATTCTTACTGGCACGCGCAATAGAAGGCCAAGCTCAATTCGAACTATGCTGCGAAGCTGTCTCGGCCACAAATACCGTCGTCTGCCGTCTCACCGCCAGCATCGAGGAGATGAAACGACGCGTTGCGATGCGCGAATCCGGGGTGTCGCATCGGAAATATGTTGCGCGCGTTGCAAAGCTGAACGGCCTCCTTGATAGTGCCGGGCTCGAGGACTTTACCGTCGAAAATGAGAATCGCTCGCTAACCGATGCAGCAATGGAGATGCTCGTCAAAGCTGGATGGATTTCACACTGACCTGCAACCGGCCGACAGGCCGCAAGTTTTCAGCCGGATTCCCAAGAAAAAATCCCCCAGTTACCCGCAACACGGCTTACACTGTCGGTGTAAATCCAGTGATGCCATGCCCGTCGCGCATCTAACACTCGAAATCCGCATCGAACATGCGCAGTCTCTCAAGGACAGGCGCCAGGTGGTTCGTTCGCTCAAAGATCAGTTGAAGCAGAGTTACAACATCTCCGTAGCTGAACTCGATGAGGCGGTTCTGCACCAATCGGCCACTATCGGCGTGGTGGCCATCTCCCGCTCCCGCGATTATCTGCACGGCCTGATCGAAGAAGTAGAACGCGCATCTCGGCGCATGCTCAACGAACTTGGCGCAGAACTGACGGACGCCTTCTGGGACTACATCGAAAACTAAGCGAATTTCACCGGATATGCGAGCCTCTCGAGCAGCTCCGGCAAGCGCATCCACACCGAACGCGCTTCCACTATTTGGATTTTCTGAAGTCGAAGGTCGCCAGATTCATCTGTCCGCCGGTCACGATGTGGACGGTCAGCACGCTTTTGCCCGCCGGCAGGCGAAGCTTCGCAATCCCCGGCGCCATGCTCCAGTGGTGCCATTGCCGCCACGCCAGCGGATCCGCGGCATTGAACGTCGATACGATCGGCAACTGTCCCGTTGCCGGTTCTCCGTTCACATCCAGCGAAATGCTGCCGCCGCTGTGCGAGGTGTAAAGCAGGTCGGCTGCGTATTCACCGGCCTCCGCCACTTCGACCGTGATGTTGAACCACTCGCCGGGCTCGGTCCATCCGACGTACAAGAGATTTTCCGGAGGCTGAACGAGGTCGAACGGGCTGTTGTCGATCTGGTCGCGATATTTGGTGTAAGAGATGTCGACGCCCTCGCGCATACGGAACTCGTTCAGGTAAGTTCCATCGGCGGGGTTCAGTCCGCCGCTGCCGTTGTTTTTGGCGTCCGAGTCGTGATACGCCACGCCTTCTCCGCCCAGATCGTAGTACGCGCAGTAGACTTTGCCTGGAATTTTCTGCGCGCCGCCGCGGTAGCGGCTGTCCTGAAAGGGCGTTCCTTTGTAGCTGCGTAAAAAGCCGGATTTCGATGCGGAGATTACGGTCGAAGTCATCGGAACCGCCAGCGCCGCAACAATCGCGAGCTTCATACCAAGACGTAGCGAGTGATCTTTCACGGGGTGTTTTCTCCTGAGCTGCTCAACTCGGCGCCGTTATCGAGTTCACGCCGGCAAGCCCGACCGGGCAGCGCTATCCATGGTACGCTACTCGATCTGACGCTCGGCTTCGGGGCAATGAAATCGTAGCCGCAAAGACAATTGGCCGGCTGCCTGCTCTGGGCGGTCAGGCCTGATTATCCGGACGCCCCATCTCTTTCTTGCCGTAGACTCTCAGCATGGTGTTTGCCAAACGGCTTCGCGAGGGCGTTCGCCGCGGGGAGATCAGGTGCAGTGTGCGCATCTGGATGCATCCTCACGTGAAGGCGGGCGGCCGATACCGCATGGACGAGGGCGAGATCGAGGTGGACTCGATTGAGACCATCGGGTTCCCGGACATCACGCCGGAGCTGGCGCGTGCGTCGGGGTTTCTTGGCGTTCTCGATCTGCTTAAAGTAGCCAAGCACGGCCGCGGCGAGAATGTTTACCTGGTGCGCTTCCACTATGTGCCGCCGGGGCGGCGTTAACCCGCCGGCGACTTCATGCTTATCCGTAAATTGACTCATGAGATAGCGCCGGTCTCCAGACCGGCTGTACTGGCGGCGTCCTTGCCGCCAGCGGCGATGTGGGGGTCAGGAGACCCCCACGACAGCCGACCTGGAGGTCGGCGCTACCTATTTGCGGATAATAAGCTCCAATCCAATTGTGCGGCCTTAGCACTTCGGATGCGGGTTCTTGAACACGAGCTCGATCGGCAGCCAGTCCGACAGGCGCTTCTCGTCCAGTTCGGCATCGGTGGGGTTGCTGGTCAGCGACGACTTCGAGATCAGCACCGATATCTTGATCTTTCCCTTGACGCAGTAAGCCGCGAGAAACCTCGACAGCTCCTTATCGGTTGCGTCCATGTAGTCCGCGGGAAGGACGCCGTCCGTGCCGGAGATATCGACCGGGGCCATGACCATCTGGTTCATGATCGGCCCCTCTTTCGTATTCATAATTCCGGAAGTATCGAACTTGACCACCAGGGTGGCTCTTCTCTCCAGCGCCTCAGGGTTGGCCGTGTACTTGATGGCCGGAATGGTGACGCCCGACGGGTTCGGTTTCGCCGCCTTGGCGTCAAACTCGATATGGTAGGGAGCGCCCTTCCATTTGGGCGTGGCTGGAATGTTGGAAGCCTTGTTCGCATCGCCTCCGCACCCCGCCAAGAGCGCCAGGCCACCGAGCGTAACCGCCAAGCCACCGATCGCAACAATGATGCCTTTTCTCACGTCATCCTCCTCGTTCTAATCAGACGACGTGCAAGAATACCACTCCTGTGCATCAACCGGGATAATGAGGTACTGGGCCACTTGATTTCCACAGGGATTGGGGATGGGTCACCAGGCGAGCGTAAAGCAGTCGTCAGCTCCGTTATATGTAAGAATGCAGCTTTTAAGTATATCGGTCCCAATTAAAGCCTGAACACCATTGGCGAGAATACTAGCGGTTACCTGTGTTGTGTCAGAGATGAAGTGAGTATCACCGGGCCGGCCCGCATATATCCCAAGACAAACGTCGTATGTGTCAGCAAGAACGGGCACACCCTGTGTGCTCGGCGTATGGATCTCAGCCTTACCTGTTGCTGTCAATCCAAGAGAAGCGAGTATGGTGGGGTCAACAGCGCTGATTGATGCTCCTGTGTCAAGTACACCGACGATACGCTGCGGGGGAGGAACGGGGAGGCCAGCATCAGTTAGCGCCTGGCGGCGACCACCGCTCACCATAACTGCCGCCGAAACAGCGAGTCCCTGCGGGGACGTATTGAGCAGAAAGTGGGGCATTGGCTATCGCGCGAGCACAACCTCTGTGGGAACGATACTCCTTGTGATATACAAAACAGGTTCGGTCGTGAGAACGCGCTTGACGAGAAACGGTTCGAGTTTGAATTGCTGGTATCCCGCTTTGATAGCATCCTCATACGTGCTGAAGAAATCGACAACACTTTCCCCGTGGATCAGCACGTACTTTCCCTCATGCTGCTTCATCTCAGGAAGCTTGGCTTGGTACGTGGCTAATTCTTTGTCAAGTGCCATGGGGTCTCCCAGAGTAAAGGGGTCGCCTTCCCCTGTCAATTAGTTTTACACAGGTTTCCGCAAGCATTCGTGCAACCTTTGTGTAAGTCTCTGAATTGGAATCCTCTTAAAAAACTTTGAGAAGCCCATCGGGGACTGGTCTGGTCGCCAATACCCCACCAGTCTCTTGGATGGTCCAAACGTGGTCGGAGATTCCTGTCAACATCGCAAACGTGACGCGCAGCGACAATGATCGAGAAGAGCTGTCGGCCCGCTTGCCTCTGCTATCCTGATTGGTTTACCCCACTCAGGAGCGAGGAGCATGCCGGAGCATCGAGGGCGGAAGCATCATCAGGACCGGGTGGCGGAGACGCTGCGGCTGGAGATTGGAGCGATGATCGAGGGCGAGCTTGTGGACCCGCGCATCAATTTCTGCTACGTGACCGAGGTTGCGCTCAACCCCGGCGGCAAATCGGCGCGGGTTTATGTGGCCGTCGACAACGCGGTGAAAGACGTTGAGAAAGCCGAGGTGGAGACCATTGCCGGCCTCGAGGCCGCGAAGGGGTACATTCGCTTCGAGCTCAAGGAGCGGATGGGTGTGCGGCACGTTCCCGAGCTGACCTTTCTAGCCGACCGGTCTGGCCGCTTCCAGGCGCGCATCGTGGAGCTGATGGACAGAAGCCGCAAGCGGCAGAAACATGCAGCGGCCCAGGAATCGGACGCAGCTTTCTCTTGAGATTCCGCCGGAATCTGTTAGCCTTGTCCCTGTCGAAACTCAAGCCCAGTCTCCGTGCCTGAAAAGCGCGGATGTTCACCCGGCCAGGTCATTCCCCCAGGTGCTCTGACCCGAGCCGAATTTCTTGCCCAGGGACGGCGCCGTTGCTGAGCCGGGCAAGGATTAATGATTACCGATTACTGGAACTGGAGAAGCAGTGGCAGTGGAAAAGCTCCTGGAACCCTCTGCTCCGGACTTGCCCGAACGCCGACGAGAACGGCTTCCAAGCTGGGCCACCGTCTGCGAAGTAGCTGTCTTTCTTTTTTTTACTGTTTTCTTTCTGGCATACGGGCTTACGCCTTACCTGGGCGGCGATGGATTGGGATTGGTGGGCGCGGACGAGCCTCGCTATGCCCAGATTGCCCACGAGATGCTCCACCGGGTTGACTCCGCGCCCGATCTGAAAGACAAGCTCAGCGCCTGCGTAACCCCCTATCTCTACGGCCTGCCGTGGCTGGAGAAGCCGGCCCTTTACTACTGGCGGGCAATGCTCTTCTTTCAAGAATTCGGCGTGCACGACTGGAGCGCGCGGCTGCCCTCGACCACCTTCGCCTTCATCATGATCGGCCTGATTTACCTGCACATGCGCCGGTTTCGGCCCGGAGGCCACCTGGATGCCGCGTTGATCACGGTGGCCAGCGCGGGGATCATCGGTTTTTCGCGTGGGGCCTCGACGGATATGCAGATGGCCGCGCCGCTGGCCATCGGCCTGCTCGGCTGGTACGCGTGGTACGAGACCGATTCAAAGTTCTGGCTCTACGACATTTACTTCTTCACCGGACTGGCTACGCTTGCCAAAGGACCGGTGGCGCCTTTTCTGGCCATCGCCATCATCGCCGCATTTGCGGCGCTGCGCCGCGAGTGGTCCATTTTGCGGCGGTCGTTCTGGTGGCCCGGCGTGGTGCTCTACTTCGCCATGGTGCTGCCCTGGTTTATCGCCGTTCAGCATCAGAACCCGACGTTCTTTCGCGAGTTCTTTCTGGAGCACAACCTGGAACGATTCGCCACGGACCGCTATCAGCATGTCGAACCCTTTTGGTATTACCTGGTCGTCGTCGTCCTGGCCATGATGCCCTGGACCGTAATCGCCATCCGCGCGCTGGTCGACGGCATTCTCACCTCGGTGTCGGAGTGGCGGCTTCGTCATTCCAAGAAGGCCACGCCTTGCGCCATCCGCCCCGGCGATGCTTTTCCCGAGTTTCTGATACTCTGGGCGCTCATTCCCATCGTCTTTTTCTCCCTCTCGCAATCCAAGCTGCCGGGCTACATCCTGCCCGCAATTCCGCCCATCGGCATTCTCACCGGCGACTACCTTTTCCGGCGCCGCCAGGCCGGACTGAACCAATGGGAACTAATTGGCCACGCAGTGGTCTGCGGCATTATGACGATGTTTGCGCTGCTGCTGCCATGGTTTGTGGTTCACGGCGCTTCGGTGCCCCCGTCTCACGCGCTGGCTGCTGCTCTATTGGCAGCGTTCGGGGCGGCGCTGCTGATCGTGATCGTGGTAAAAGGCTTCGGCGTGGCAAAGCTGCGCCTGGTAACCACCGCCGTGCTGGTGGTGCTGGTCTGCTTTCTTTACGGCGTCGGTCCGTTCTTCGGGATTCCGGAAATAAGCGCCAGCAAGCGTGTAGTTCACCTGCTTGACGGGTCCTACTCGGCGCGACCGGTTGCCGAACAGATCGCCAACAGGATGCCCGCGGATGAGACCGTTGCCGTATATCGCGTGCGCCGCGACACGGAGTACGGCCTCTCTTTCTACCGCAACAGCGAGGTGGTCAACTACGAGGAAGCCGGCGTGCCGGATGAGCAACATGTGCTGGTGGCGCGCGTTAGCGGCCGCCGTGGCGTGGATCTGCACACCCCGTCCGACTTGGAGCAGTACCTCGAAGGCCGCCACTACGAGCAACTCTTCACCTGGCCGGAGCAGGGGCTGGTGGTCTATCTGGTGGGAAGCCGGTAAGCCTGTTGGTTCGTAAGCCGATCTTGTGGTTGCACTTGGATGCAACTCGTGTCAAAGTTGCCAATAGGGGCAGATTTCTTTCAACTGATCCCGAGGCCGTGCAAGATCGTTTGACGCATGAAGGCGCGGCAAACTCAGGTTCCCAATGAACTCCGGCGGGCGTTCAATATGCCGCCGGGGTGCAGCTGCAGCCTTGTAACAAATGGCCGATTTGATTCCGGCCTGATCCACTAAGGGAACGCAAGCTCATGGCCCGCCAGCTCCCAGGGAGAGAAGCATGGCATCGACGGCATCCATCGAGATCCTCGACCTGCGGCACTTCGCTGCGCCGGTGCTCCGCCCTGTGCTCGATGCCGAGGGCGAACTGTGGAAGCAGCGTTTGCACTGGGACTATCGGAACTCAGCCCGTCTGCTGATGCAATACCTCGACAGCCACATGCTGCCCGGCTACGCGGCAGTTGAAGATGGCCAGGTGACGGGGTATGCCTTCTGCGTCTACGAGGAGACCAAGGCCGTGATCGGCGATGTCTTTGCCTTGCCCAGCCCTCCGCCCGAATTGGCGGCTGTTGGGCACACGGATTCCCAGACAGTCGGCGCCATGCAGGCTGCGGCCCAGGAGACGCCGCTCTCGGCGCACCAGATTGAAGAGACCCTGCTCAAGCACCTATTCGAGACGCTGCTCAACTCTCCGCAAATTGACCGCGTCGAATCGCAGTTGCTCCTGCATCCATCCGGCATACATGCGGAGATCTTTCGCCAGGCGGGGTTCCAATTATTCCGCCGGCTCTTTCTGGTCCAGACTCTGGAAGGGCTCTGGAATCCGCCCCGCGTGGATCTGCCCGCCGGGCTTGAGTTGCGCCCATGGCGCGACGAGGACCTGTCGCCCGCCGGCCGGCTCATCTCCGACGCCTATAGCGATCATCCCGATAGCATCATCAACGACCAGTACCGCTCCGTACACGGCTCGCAGCGCTTCCTTCATAACATTGTTCGCTACTCCGGCTGCGGCGTCTTTGCGCCACTGGTCTCTCACGTCATCGTCGAGCGCGCCAGCCGCCGCCTGGTAGCTCTTGTGCTTGGCTCGCGCGTGAGCCCCGAGAGCGGCCACATTACGCAACTGTGCGTGCATCCCGACTACCGCCGCCGCGGCTTCGCCCGCCAGCTTCTGTCCATCTGTGCCTTTCATTTCATGCGCACCGGGGCCACCGAGATCTCGCTTACCGTGACAGAATCGAACAGCGATGCGATCGATCTCTACCGCGCCGAGGGATACACCTGCGCGCACAAGTTCGACGCCGCGGTCTGGCAGCGCGGAACAGTTGCTTGAAGGCTTTTTCTTGCTGAATGGGGGATCTCAGCGGGCTGCGGGAGGCCTGCGCCATCGCCGGTCTCGAATCAGCAAGACCAGCGTCAGAGGCACTGCAATCAGCACCGCGAATGAGAGCCAGTCCAGCCGCCGTTCTGTGTGCCACCACATCCACGCATGTGCGCCATGACCGCAGAGAGTTTCAAGCGTGAGCAAGCCAAAAGCCCATACAAACCACCATGGCCGGCGCAGCAGATACCAGGCGCACAGAAGATCGATTGCAATGAAAGCGGCGTGCCGCCAATGGACTCCGCCATCGCTCAATTCAAGCTGAAAGAAAGCTGCGGCATGGTAGATGGCCGCCGCCACGAAAAGAATAGCGATCATGCGAAAGAGGGCTTGGCGGGACATGTTGTTGCGGCTACCGGGCGATCAAAAACATCACCCAACTGAGCACAATCGCCGAACCGGCAAACAGCACGAAGCAGTAGATGCCGTAGCGGAGCATGCGCTTGGGCGTCTCGCGCTGGGTGATGCCGAAGACCACCGAGGCGAAGAGGGCGAAGATCAGGACTGCCGTAAAGTGGGTCACGCCTTCCTCCCGGTGCGAAGATTATGCGCGTCCACGGCGGCAATCACGTTGAGCAGGCCGGCCACCTCAATGAACCGTGAGCCCCAGTCGGCGGTCGTCATCTGCACCTGGTCGACGCCTAGCCCGGCTATCCGGCCGACCACATAAAGCAGACCGTTGCCCAGGTCGCCGGCCAGGCACAGAATATCGAGAATGTCGTGCGCGCTGGAGTAGAGCCTGCCCTGCATGGCAATGCCCGTGGCGAACATGCCCACGATGGATGCGGCTAACAGCGCGCCGCGGCCCCATTTGCCCAGCAGAAAATGTCCCGCGCCCGGCACCAGCCAGCCCGCGATCAGAGGAAGATACACAAACCCTGGCTTGGAGTCTTGCTTTGCCGCAGCGGTGTTGTTGGGTGTTGTCGCCATTCCTTTTTGACTATACCGCACCGGGGCCGGGGCCTTCCTGTTCCCTGTTCCCTGCTTTTAGATTCTCACCAGCTCCCGCTGAATTCGCCCCGTGACCCAGGCCTTGCCCGGCGCGGTCAGCATGTTCACCTCGCTGCGCACGCCAAACTCCGGCAGATAAATGCCCGGCTCGACCGAGAAGCAAGTGCTGGGAAGGATGCGCCGCTCGTCGTGGGTTTCGAGATTGTCAAGGTGCGCGCCGGGGCCGTGCAGCTCCCGCGCAATATTGTGGCCGGTGCGATGGGTGAAGAACTCGCCGAAGCCCGCGGCCTTGATCACCGCCCGCGCCGCATCGTCCGGCTCCCACCCACAGATGGTTCGGCCCGCCGTAAACGCCTGCTCCACCTTGGCAATGGCTGCGTCGCGCGCGTTCCGCACCGTCTCAAAGACAAGTTGCTCGCGCTCGGTGGGCTCGCGCCCCACCACTCCGGTCCATGTAATGTCGTAGAAGATGCTGCCCGGCTTATCCACGCGGCCCCAGATGTCGATCAGCACGAAATCGCCTTCGCCAATGGGCGCGGACTTCTCCGCGGTCGGCTCATAGTGAGAATCGGAGGTGTTGGCATTGGCGCTGACATCGGGACCATTCGCCCACACCAGACCCTCGCGCCGCATGGCCTCGCTGAGCCAGACGACCAAATCGTACTCCGTCAGCCAACCCGAACCCGCGCCCGATGGCCTCAAGCGGCGGGCGATCTCCTGCCAGGCCTCGGCGACAATCTTGTCGATAGCCTGCTGGGCAACGCCGTGGCTGGCGATTTGTTCCTCGCTCAGAACCGCTTCAAACTGGCTTACCAGGTCGGCAGAACTCACAATCCGCTTGCCCAGGCCGCGCAGGAACTCCACTGTTCCCGCGTCCACCATGGAGACGTACATAATCGCGTTGTTGGGCGAGTACTGCATGGCAATCCGGCGCGCATCGAAGAGCATCGCTTCGAGGCCCGTAGCCAACTCTTGCCAGCTTGAGTAGAGCCCCTTGGCTCCAGGCAACGAATCCAGCCGGCCTTGTTCAATTCTGTGGACGAGCTTGCGCGGCTCGCCCTGGGCGGGCACAAAGTAGTACCAGCGCCGCGTGATGTGGGCCTTTTCATCCAGGCCGAGGATGCGCCCGCCGATGGGGTCGCGGTGATGGTGGTCGTAGAACAGCCAGCCGTCAAAGCCGGCCTCGCGCAGTGCCGTCTGAATCGCTTCAAGGTTCATACGGGCCATGATACGCGACCGCATGCAGCAATTCTAAATGGGGGAGCAGCGAGGCATCCAGCGCAGTTCCTCCTGGAGGGAGGAGTCGAAAATAGCCCAGGGTGAAACCCTGGGAAGGCGTTCCGACGTGGGATTCCCGCCCTGGAGGGGCGGTGTGAAGCCCAGCACGGACACTGGATTTCGCAATTCGTGGTGCAAGTGTTCGATCCGCCCTTCCAGGGCGGACGACTCTCTCTTTGCCTCTTACCCAGGGCTGCGCTGCGCTTGCCCTGGGCTATTCTCGATGGCTCCCTCCGGGAGCAGACTGTTGCGCTGCTCATCGGATGGGCGATGTCGCGATCTATTTAGAATTGCTGGACCGCATGGCTGTGCGCCTTGCAGACTTAGTAACATTCCCGAAACAATGCGCCGGCACGCGATTCGGTAAGATGGCAATGATTGGAGTTTCGATGAGCGTTCATGGCAGGTTGCGTGGCGGTCCAGGGTATGCATTCGCATTCTTGCTGCTGGCGGGGGCTTTTCAATCGCCGGCGTTGGCTCAGTCCAAGGCCGCGGCGCAGCCGGAAACGGTTCCTGCCGTGATGTTAAGCGATCTTCACCTCGATCCGTTTCACGATCCGGCGAAAGTACCGCTGCTGATGAAGACCCCGGTGGAACAGTGGGAGGCGATTCTTAAGTCCGCAGACTCACCCACGCAGGAGGCGGATTTTGCCGCGGTTCAGGAGGCGTGCAAAGGCAAGCAATCGTTCGATTCGCCGTATGCTCTGCTGAACAGCGCTTTGCGGGCCGCGAAGGCGCAGGCCCCGGGCGCGAATTTTGTGGTCGTCAGCGGCGATCTGCTGGTGCATGAGCTCGACTGCCGCTATCGCGCGGCGCTGAAACTGCCCAAGGCAAAAGGCGATGACCAGTCCCTGTCGGCAGCATTTGCGGAAAAGACCACGGTGTTTGTGATGAAGCAGGTGGAGTCAGTGTTCGCGGGAATCCCGGTGTATCTTGCGCTGGGCAACAACGACTCGCGATGCAATCACAACCGCCTGGATGTGCACGATGCTTATCTGAAGGCCACGGTGCAGCCTGTGATTGACGGGCTGGTGGGCATCGGCGCGGCGGAGCGCAAGCAGGCCGTGTCGACCTATGAGTCGGCGGGGTACTACGCCGTCACCATGGCTGCTCCCATGGAGAAGACGCGGCTGTTGGTGGTGGACGACATCTACATGATGTCGAAGTTCGCTACCTGCGAGGCCGATGAAAGCGACCATGCCGGCGCGGACGAGCAGATGGCCTGGTTGAACAGGGAACTGGACGGAGCGAGGCAGCGCGGAGAGCATGTATGGGTGCTTGGTCATCTGCCGCCTACGGTGAATGCGAAGAGCGCGCTCACGATGGGCAGCGCTCTATGTTCGAAGGGCAACGCGGAACCGTTTCTATCATCCGACGATCTGACCAATGCGATAACTGCCCACGCGGATGTTATGCGGCTGGCTATCTTCGGACATACGCATTTGGATGAGTTGCATGTTATCGGGGACAAAGGATCTGTAGTGCCTGTCAAGGTTGTCGGCTCCATCTCGCCAGTGGACGGGAACACGCCATCGTTTGTCGTTGCCAAAGTAGCGCCCGCATCGGCCACGCTTGTGGACTACGCCGTGTACGACGCATCGAACAGAGCCGGTATTGGAACCACGTGGACGAAAAAGTATGACTTCAAAGAGACGTATCACGAGCCTAACTTCTCAGCTAAGTCGCTCGACGAATTGATCGGACGATTCAAGGCGGATTCGGCCGGCTCGACAGCGGAAAGCCTGGCCTACCAGCGGAACTATCTGAATGGTTTTCCGATCAATCAAATGGGGCCGTATTGGCAGAGCTTTGCATGCAGCCTCGATCACTCCACGGCGGCTGGGTTCAAGGCTTGCGTCTGCGGTGTGAAGTAGCGAGGCTTGTTGGTACTACAGTTGTATCTAACCTTTGTTGTCGAGGAGCGACAACGGTCCGGGGCTAAAGGCCGCGTTTTTTTGCTCTCTTTCGGGGGTTGGACAGGCTGCAGAAACAGGCCTGATCTGGGCCAAAAGCGGTGAAAAGCATGCCTCAGGTGCTAAAGCCCACGTTGGTTTTGCTGAGCCTGTTGCCAGGGATAAATCCCTGGCCTACCGCCCGAGCGAGTTTTTCCTGCAGCCTGTGAAACCCGCTGCTCCCTCCGGAATTTCCGATCTGCAACTGTAGTATTACAGCGCGGCCAGCGCCTCCGCCTGGTTTGGAAACAGGCCGGCGTACTTGGTAATGCCCACCATGGTGAAGACCTTGGTGAAGTGCGCCGACAGCCCGAATGCGTACACCTTCTGCCCGGAGTTGGCGGCCTCGATCAGCATTTGGATGACCAGCGCAATGCCGCTCGAATTGATGTAATCCACCTTGGTGAAGTCGAGCAGGATCAGCTTGGCCGTTTCCTTGGGCAGCGCCTGGTAAGTGCCCAGCACCGCATCCTTCGACGTGCTGGCAATATCGCCCTCAAAGCGCAGAACAGTTACCGGATGCCCGGCCGGGGACGTGAGCTGGTCAACGTGGGACTTGGTTTCGCTTTGCACGATCGATGATCTCCCTATCTTTTCTGTTATACACAGCCTAGCTATTCCGCATCCTTATCCAGCCTGATCACCAGCCGGACATAACTGCTCTTGCCGTTCGACCCCGCCACCCACTCGGCTTCGTCGACCAGCGCCTGAATCAGGAACATGCCCATCCCACGCGGGTCTTCCTCGCCATGCATCTTGCGGTCGATGTCCGGCTTGGCCGGCTGCTTTCTCATTCCCTTGCCGTCGTCGATCACTTTCACTTCAAGCGAATCCGCGCCCGCCGACAGCACCACTCCCACGCTTAATTTCTCGTTCAGCCGGTTGCCGTGTTCGATAGCGTTGATGCAGGCCTCGGCCACCGCCGTCTTCAGGTCCTCGACGCGATCTTCGCGGAAGCCCATCAGCTTGGCCACGGAGGCAGCCGTGCTCATTGCCACCTTCTCGAATCCCATTCGCGAGGGCAGCCGCACTTCCACGGTGGCGGTCTTCAACTCGCTCATGCCGGCATCTCCATCTCGCCGAAACCGCGGCAAAGCGTCAGTGCGGTCATGTCGTCTCCCTGCGGCGCGCCCTCGGAGAACTCCTCAAGGGCGCCCCACAATGCATCGAGAATACCATCGGCCTTCAAAGCCCGGCACTTGGAAAATTCATCCAGCAGCCGTTCGGGACCAAATTCCTCATCTCCCCGGAACACTTCGGTGAGCCCATCGGTGTAAAACAGCAGCCTTGTCCCTGGCGTGAAGCCGTGCCGCTCGATGGAGTACTGTATGCCGGGAATGAGCCCCAGCGGCGGCCCGGCGGCCTCGAACAGGTGCGGCTCGGCGCCCGGCTCGATGAGAAAACCCGGATTGTGTCCCGCGTTCACGACCTCGATCGCGCCCGCTTCAGGATGCAGCCGAAGGAAGATCGCGGTCACATACTTTCGCCGCGCCTCTTCGCCATCGGCCCAGTGGTGCTGGTTCATACGCGTAGCCAACTCGTCCAGCGGCATCCCGGTGAACGCCATGGCCCTGAATGCCGAGCGAAAGCTGGAAGACATGATCGCCGAAGCCAGCCCCTTGCCCGCCACGTCGGCCACCGCAATCAGCAGGGTTCCGTCCGGCTGTTCCACCAGGTCGAGGTAATCGCCGCCCACCTCGTAGCATGTGACCGAGCGGAAGCTCATCGAGTATCCGGCGATCGAAGGCAGCTTTTGCGGAAGCAGCGACCGCTGAATCAGCCGCGCCGCATCCAGGTCCTGCTGCAGGCGCGCAAACGCGACGTTGCGCTTGTGATTGCGCGCGTTTTCGAGAGCCACGGCAGCCTGCAGCACCAGGCCCTCGATGAAGTCCGCCTCATAGAGCGTCAGGTCGCGTCCGTCCGGCGCGGCCACCACCAGCTCCGTCATCAACGTGCCGTCGCGGTCCCTGAGCGGGTAACGAGCCAGCGCCGGTCCATCGGCAATCGCGGCTTCGTTTCCATCCACATTCGTATTTAGCGGCAGCTCGTCTCCATAAGCCAGCCCTGCCGCAGGAAACGCCGCTCCAGCCATCTCCAGCTCGCGCACCACGATGCGCAGCACCTGCTCCAGGACCTCTTCTTCGTGGATCGTCGAATGCACCTGCCGGCTGGCCTCGAGCAGAGCCTGCAAGCGCGCCACCTGCTGCTGCAGGTCGATCGTCTCGTCATTGCCCGGGATCTGTATACCCGTCGCCATCCGCGCTATCCTCCGTGGATTCTCACTCTAACATGACCGCGGCATCCTTAGCTTTCGATCACTGCCCGAATATCCTTGGTCTCGAGTATCCGCTTTTCATACCCATGCTTCGCCACCGATAACATGGCGAATCCGATCTCCCGCGTTGACAGTACTTGATTCGGAAATGCCCATCGCAGCAAGGGCAGCAGCGGCCCGGCAAGTGTGTAGATAACCCGATAGGCCGCGGTCTTCGACTTGATCCCATCCAGCGGCTGAATCAACCCAGGGCGAAACATATAAGCCTTCAACGGCAGCCGCAGCAGCGCATTTTCAGTTCGCCCTTTTACGCGCGCCCACATCACCCGCCCATGCTCCGAGCTATCTGTTCCCGCTCCTGAAACATAAATGAATGTCATGCCCGGATTGATTCGGCTCAGCGTCTCCGCGGCCGGCAGCGTAAATCCATAGGTGATCCGCTCGTAGTCCGCTTCTTTCATCCCGCTCGATGACACGCCAAGCGAGAAAAAGCAAGCGTCGAACCCCGCAAGCTCACTCTCGATTCCCGCATAGCTGGTCAGATCGCTATGCACGATCTCGCGCAGTTTCGCATCCTCAATTCCAGTCGCAGTTCGTCCCACGGTTGCGGCCAGCTCCACCTCAGGGTCAAGCAGACACTCTCGAAGCACTCCTTGCCCCACCATCCCCGTCGCCCCAAACAACAGAACCTTCATCGCGTCCCCATTCAGCAAGACCCGTTCCAAGCATAATCCCAACCCGATGATGGATACTCGTGGTGTGCGCGCCGCTGTTTTCATTCCGGCTATTGCAGCTTTTATGGCTGCGCCTTCCCTCTGCGTCGCCCAACCCGCGCCCAACTGGCCCTCAGCCGTCGCCCACGCATCGCTATTCGCTCCTCAGGCGCGCATTGTGGTTCTCGACGTTGCGACCGGACATCTGCTGGCCGCCAGTCATCTATCTGAAGCCGCCCGCACCCTCGCCGCTCCCGGCTCCACGCTCAAGCCGCTGGCGCTTTACTCGCTGGTGGCATCGAGCCGCTGGGATCCGTCGCGCCGCATTGCCTGCACACGAAAGCTCATCATCGCCGGCCGCTCGCTGAACTGTTCACATCCGCCCGCCGGCCCCATGGATGCACGCCAGGCGCTCACCTGGTCCTGCAACACATACTTCGCCGCCGTGGCCGGAACCCTCGCGCCCGGCGAACTGCGCAATTTGCTGGCGCCGACGGGCCTGCTGAGCGAGACTGGGCTGGCCAACACGGAAGCAGCCGCCATATTTCGCGATCCGAAAACTCCCGACCAAAACCGCTTGACGCTTCTCGGCGTGGACGGAGTTATGGTTACTCCGTTGGAGCTGGCGACAGCCTATCGCTGGCTGGCGATCCAACTTGCCGCCCATGCAGATTCGGCCGCGGCCCAGGTGGTTCAGGCTGGGCTGCGGGATTCGGCCAGCTTCGGCATGGCAGGCGCAGCGTCGCTCGGCGGAGTATCGATTGCCGGCAAAACCGGAACCGCCAGCTTCACGAGCGGAACGCAGACCCATGGCTGGTTCATCGGCCTTGTTCCATCTTTCGGGCCGCGCGTTGTAGTCGCCATCTATCTCCCCGCCGGGCACGGGGCCGATGCAGCCAGCGTAGCAGCCGAACTTCTCTCTCACTCGCCGCTGAGGCCGCAGCCATGAACGCCTTCGCCAGAGCGATTGGCCTCGCGCTGCTGCTTGCCGTGCTCGGTGCAACCCTTGCCCAATCTCCGTCAACGCCATCTTTGAACCCGCCGGCAACTCTCCGAATCGGGCTCTGGACACTGTGGCACGACAAGGAAATCACCGTCTCTCCCACGCAAGAAGGCGCAGCCACGTTCCGCGCTTGCGAAACGTGCGCGGCATCTCCACTCACGCAGCCCATGCGGGTCCGCGCCAGTGAAGCTCGTCTCGTCCTCACAGGCAAGCGCGAAGCCGGCACGGTCTGGCTCGCTGGCCCCGTCACGCTGAATGCCCACGGCGAGACTCTCACTATCCGCAACCCGCTGCGCATCTCCGCCCGCACAGGCGAACTGATTCTGGCCGTAACGCTTCCCGTGGAAACCTACGTTGAACGCGTAGTAGCCAGCGAGAGCGGTTCCGCCGACGGCACGGAGTCGCTGAAGGCTCTAGCCATCGTTGTCCGCACCTTTGCTCTGCACCAAGCCCACGGCCATGCGGACTACGATCTCTGCGACTCCACCCACTGCCAACTGCTGCACTGGGGCGGCAACTCGGCGCGGCACGCCGCATCCCACGCCGCTACCCTTGCCACTGCCGGCGAAACGCTGTGGTTCCACGGCCAACGCGCCCAGGCCTGGTTCCATCAGAACTGCGGCGGCCGCACCGCCTCGCCCCAGGAAGTTTGGCCGGCTACCACGGCGCAAGGCTTGGATCTGGCCCGCAAGCCGATGCCATGGCTTACCTCGCGCATCGATCCTTATTGCACCGCCGGCGGCGCCCGCGAGTGGTCCGCCAATATTTCCATCTCCGATTTGACCATCGCGCTCGCCAAAGCCGGCCTCGCCCGCCCCGGATGGACGAACCTCACCGTGGTTCGACGAGGCGAGTCGGGCCGCGCAGTGATGCTTGCCGTAGATTCTACGCAGATCTCAGCAGAAGACTTTCGCCTTGCAGTAGGGCGCAGCTTGGGCTGGAGCAAAATCCTGAGCGCCTGGTTTGAAGTCTCCCGCCATGGCGGCTATTTTCTATTTCATGGCCGAGGATCGGGGCACGGTGTGGGTCTTTGCCAGGCCGGGGCAGCCGCCATGTCCGCGCAGGGGCGCGACTCATCCCAGATTCTCGCCCAGTATTTTCCCGGCGCAATCGCCGCCGATGAATCCACCGGCCGGCCCTGGCAATCTCTTCGAGGCCAAGGCTTTCTGCTAGAAACTCTGAACGCTGCCGACTCCGCCAATCTTGCTCAACTCAATCAGGCCTTCGCGGAGGCAGAAGCCCGATCCGGCCTTCAGCCCACCGAGCCCATTACCGTCCGCTCATTCCCATCCATCCCAGCTTTTCGGGATCGAACGCTAGCTCCCGGCTGGGTGGCGGCATTCACTGAGAGCAACTGGATCGCAACCCAGCCGCTTTCTACGCTTGCGGCGCGCAAGCTGCTCGGTTCCGTCATGCGTCACGAATTCCTGCATGCTTTGATTGAAGCGCAAGCCGCGCCGGCCACTCCGCTGTGGCTTCGCGAGGGCCTCGTCGAAGCCTTAGACAGCGAGAGCAAGCGCGAAAGCCCGGCGCCCACCCTGAAGCTTGATCAGATCGAACGTGCGCTCGCCTATGCCAGCACCGAGTCGGAGTCCCTCGCAGCTCATCGCGCCGCCGCCTGGTATGCAGCGCGCCTGCTAGCCCGCTTTGGCCGCGAGCAGGTCATGGGCTGGCTCCGCTCCGGCCTGCCCGCCGGCGCTCTCGCCAGTTTCAAGTAAGCGCATCGCGCCCAGCCGGTTTATCCTTGCATCGATGCGCCAGACCCTTTCTGTAGCCATGATTGCCATGAACGAGGAGGCGAACCTGCCTCGCACTCTCGATAGCGTGCGCTGGGCCGACGAAATTGTGATTGTCGACTCCGGCTCCACGGACCGCACCCTGGAAATTGCCCATTCCTTCGGCGCCAAAACCAAGTATCACGCGATCACCGGTCACGGCGAACAGAAAAACATTGCCCTCGACCTATGCACTTCGGACTGGATTCTGCTTCTCGACGCCGACGAAGTTCTTACGCCGGAGTTACAACAGGAAATCCGCCAGCTTCTTGCCTGTGAAGATGGGGCAGTCCCCAAGTATGAAGCTTATTGGATTCCCCGCCTCAACCTGGTCTTTGGCCGCTGGGTGCGTCACGGTGGCTTCTATCCCGACCGCAAGCTGAGGCTCTTCAAACGCGGTTCTGCGCGGCTCAGTGAAGGTGTAGGCCCGCATAGCACTCCGCAATTCAAGGGTCCAAAGGGCAAACTCAAGCACGACATGCTTCACTACGCCTACCCCAGCCTGGACCTATATCTCGAACACATGAATCGGTATAGCTCCGAGATAAGCGAGTTACTCCACAAGAAAGGCCGCATCAGTAAGTCCTGGCCGGTGTTTCTATGGAACGTAGTAGCCAACCCCGCCGCAACCTTCATCTATAACTACTTCTTCCGTCTGGGATTCTTGGATAAGCGCGAGGGCTTGCTCCTTCACCTGAACCACTCCGTGTACATCCACTGGAAGTTCATCAAAGCGTGGCGGCTGGGGCAGGGCAAGGAGTAACTCCAACTTCCTTTGCGCCTTTATTGGGACTTAGTCCAGCCATGTCCGTCCGTGTTACTCTTGCGGCTTCTCAACGATCGGCGCCTCGACCTTAGCGGCCTGTGATCTTTCGGGGGGGCCAGCCGGCACCAGCGCAGGCACCAGGACCTCCTCGGTCGGCGGCTTTTGGCGCCCAAACAGTGTAGCCACCCAGCCCAAGAGAAAAACCCAACTCCCCACCGCGAGCAGATAAGTTGCCGCTAACTTCAATCCAACATGCCAAACCTGCGCGGAGACCGTGCCGCTCGGCGTCGCGGCAAAGAACTTACTTGGCAGCCACACCGCGGCCAGCGCCGCCGCCACCACCGCCAGCCACCAACGCCAGTTCCAGAGTATCCGCAGAATCCGCCGCCAGGGCAGCCGCCAACCCCACTGCGCCGATGCCGCCGCGTACGGAATCACCTTGGCCGGTATCACCACCCAGCGCAGCACCCACTCCAAAATGCTGAGATCGCGGCCGATGTGCTCAAACGAGAGATAGGTAACTCGCGCATGAGGCGAGGCCTTCGAGTTGAGATAGCCCGCCCACAGCGGGAATTGGTCGTCGCACCAATTTAGAATCCACCAGCAAACCCAGACAACGGCGATCCAGACCAGCAGCGTCATCGCGCCCCACACCAGCTTTACCCGTTTGCCATCGTCGTCTGCCAGTTTGCGCACCGTCCCGGCCTGCAGCTCAAGAGCCGATATCATTAAGAGCACAGGAATCAGCAACGAAGAAACCACCTGCCAGCCATGCTTGTCGGGCAGCCGTGTCCACGCCAGCGCTGCCACAAGCAGCAGCAACATTCCATAAAACTGACCTCCAACCCAGCGCCGCGCCGTCCACAACCGGCCAAACAGTCCGTCCAAAATCTTCATTGCTGCACCTCCAGAGTTGCGGGGTCGCTTGTCGTCTGTACATTCGATTGATACATCGGTCCCGCCTGCGCCGGACTTATGGCGAACTTACCCGGAGTTACTACCTTCAATAGGTAAACATACTCGCGGCGTCGGCTAAAGTCGGTGTTGAAGAAGGCAGCCCGATCATCGTGGAACTCTTTTCGCGTAAACCAGTCCGCCCACCAATCCGGCTTGTTATTGAGCGTGTAAAGTCCGGTGTTCGCCATAAACTCCGTTCCCGCCGGAATCGGGTCCTCGGCCAGCAGATACTTCCAGTCGGTGCCGTTGACCGCTAACTTTACGGCAACAATATCGCCAACGTGGACCGGGCCTCTAAGCGGAACCAGGTCGTAGGTTATCGGATCGGTTGGCGCGGCCTGCTTCTTTTCGAGCACGAAGTAATCGCGAGTTATATTCAGCGCCAGTTGTTCTTTCTGGAATTGCTTTCTATCTGCCGAATACCAGGCATTCTCCGCCGACCAATAAGTAAGGCCGTTGCCGCTTTTGCGAACCGTTACTTGCCCGCCGCCGCCTGACTGCGCAGCAGGAATCGATATCTTCCAGGGCAGCGCGAATCCATCGCCAACGCCAAAGTGGCGCTTGCCCACGCTCGTCCCGTTGACCAGTACCTCCACGTCCGATGTATTGGCTAGCTCGCCGCTCAGAGTTAGATAATCTGTAAGTCCCTGAATGACCATCGAGGTCTGCTTGGTCGAGTACCAGTAATCCCCATCGCGATTCCTGGCCAGCCACAGCGCAGCTTTGGGAAGCAAACCGCTCGTCCGATCCTGCCGCGCCACCAACTTCAGTGCGAAGGCCGTCGTCTCCGGCGCGGTATCGCTCCAAAGGTCCAGAAGCTCGTCGTAGTTTCCCGACCAGTATGCATCTGAGTCGGTAACCTTGGCCTTCTTCTCAACTAACGCAGTTACTTCTTTCGCACGAACATCGCCGCTGGCATCGAGTGCAAGGCCAATCAGCGCCAGACCCTCGTCGCTCACCTTGCCTCGGCTGTCCCACGCCTGGTCGAGAGCATCTTTCGGCGCGCCGCCCGTCGTAGCTAGTGCGTAGACTGTGTAAGCCCGTAAATCCGCGAGCATATTGGGATGGGCCGCAAGCGCAGCCTGCAACCACTGCCTTGCGTGGAATAGCCGGCCATCGTTGATCTTGTAGCCCGCGTCCTTCGCCTGGCCCAGGCCACTAACAACATAGGCGGTCATGAACACGCGGCTCTCATCGTCTGGCCACCATCCCCAGCCGCCATCGTCATGCTGGAAGCTATATAGGCGCTCCAGGCCCGCCTGCACCTCATCGTTCAGCGTGGCTCTGTCGATCGGCGGCTTCAAGTGCAGCTTGTCCACCGCCTGCGCCACAATCACATCGGGCAGGAAGCTCGACATGGTCTGCTCCGTGCAACCCCACGGATAACCGGTCAGATAATCCAGCGCTTCAAACACCGTCCCTGCCACGCTCGGCGCGACAGTGACAGTGAGCCCTCGTGTGCCTGCATCCGAGTTAGGCGGATAGTTATAGCTCCAAGCGCTCTGCGCGGTTCCCGAGAAGACAACACCCGACCCCGTTGCGCGCTGCTTAACGCCGAAGGGCAGCACCGGCAGCGTCATCTCCAGCGCGTCTGACTCTTCGTTGGTGAGCGCCTTGGCAGTCAGCACCGCGTTGCCGGTCGAGTGCGCCTTCACGCGCCAGTCAACATAACTCTCGCCCTTGGCTGGAATGTCGACCTTTTGAGACTGCCCGCCAACCACTTCTAGCCCGGTAACATCAAGAGCGAAGGTTACATCCTTTGCGGATTCAAGATAGTTATGGGCAATCACGCGCAAAGTGGCCTCGTCGCCTTGCCTGAAGAACCGCGGCGCGGCCAGGCGCACAATCAGGTTCTTGCGGACCAGGACGCGAGTTACCACTCCGCCGGCCTTGCCGTCGTCCGTCATGGCGCGAATCGTCGTCCGCCACGTGGTCAGCGAATCGGGGAAGTTGAACTCGACATGAGCATGGCCATCGGGGCCGGTGTGCACGTTGGGATTCCAATAAGCCGTATCCGGAAACGCCTTGCGCACCTTGGGTACAACCAGATCGGACCCCGGCTTCACCTGCGCCATGCGGGGATGATAGAGCCCAGCCGCCTGCGCCAACAGCGGACTCTTGAGTCCCGCCTCGCCGGAGAAGAAAAATGTAAACGACGATTGCGGGTCGAGCTGCACATAACGCCGGGGATAAAACTGAGCCACAATGTCGCCGCTGGTGTCGGGGCGCACCGAGTAGAGCGCTTCATCCACTTCGCCAAAACTCAAATCAGCCTCGACCGGCTTGCCCTTGTAATCCAACGCCAATACATCGAAGCTGCCTTTTTCGCCGGGCAGATAGGTTGGCTTGCTCGCCGTTGCCGTAATAGTCAGGGTTCGTTCGACCAACGGGACCTTCAGGCTCTTCTGGGCAGTTATCACCTGGTCGTCATGAACGATGACCGCACTAACGACCAGGTTAGGCTGCGCCTTGGTGGTAATCGGTATGTCGAAGGCGAAGCTCTGGCCCGTCGCATGAAGCAATTGCTGCGATTGCACCGAGTCGCCCTCGGCCGTAACCACCGCCCACGATTCCGGCAAGCCAGTTACGAGCAACAGATGGGCCACATCGCCCACTTGGTAACTCTTCTTGTCCGCGACGATTTGCGCCTGGGTGTTCTGGTTATACCATTGGCCGGCGTTGTTCCAAATCCAAATCCAAGTCTCGCCCTGCACCGTTCGTTGCTCGGGAGTCTCGGCGCTGGCCGTCACACTGAAATCGCCGCTGCCTGTAATTGACAACTCAACCAGTGCCGTGCCATCCGCGCCAGTCGTAACATCGCGGCTGGTCACCGGAGTATCGGACCGCTGGTGCGTAATTGAATCCCACTTTTGCAAGTTTGCCGCGATATGGACCGCCGTGTGCACCGGCTTGCCGTCATAGTCTTGCGCGGTCACCTTCACCTTGGGTGTCTGCCCAGGCTCGAAGACATAACTTGTAGGCTCCACGCTTAGCCTGAACGATCCATAAGTCGCTAGCACCGTCGCGTGGCCGCTTACCTCGCGATTGGCTGCGTCTGTAACTCGCGCTTCGATGCGGTAATCCTGGTCGTTGTGCTTTTCGTCAACCGCAGTCGGTACTGTAACTGTCAGACGGCCGTTGGCGTCGAGCACTCCTTCGTGCTCCTGCTGCTCGGTTTCACCATAGTTATAGTCTGAATCGCCGGAGTCGTCGGCCGTGACTTCATCGCTGTCGTCCGCCTGGTCCTCATCCCACCACCAATGCTCGGAAGTATGCACCACATACTTCACCTTGACGCCGGCAACCGGCTCGCCGAAGAAGTAACGGGCCTCAATCACGGCCTGAATCGAACCGCCCTGAAGCACCCGCTGAACGGAAGGTTTCACTGTAACTTGGTATTCGGGCTTCTTGTATTCCTCCACATAAAAGCTGCCATTGCCAAAGCCATTGTCGGCGTCTTTGCCGTTATTCAACTCAATGCTGTAATAGCCCAAGCTCGCATCCGCTGCCAGCGTCAGGTCCGCCGTCACCGTTCCATGCGCGGAAACGGGCAGGTCCTGCTTGAATACAGACTTGCCGTCGGCGTCGTTTACCGTCAGATTCAGCGTTTGCTCGTCCGGCAAATCCAGCGCATCCTTATCTTCCTTGCGGATAATTGCCTTGATGTGAACCGTATGTCCCGGCCGATAGACAGGGCGATCGGTGTAGACATAAGCCCTGACCGTAGATGTTGTATCTCCGCTGAACCCATAACTCCACGGAGTTACCAACGCCGCGTCGTCGCCGTGCCGAGCCAGAATCCAAACATTTTCGGGCTCCGCTCCTTGTGCCGCACCGCGCACGTTCAAGGTCAGCGAGGCGAATCCGCTCGCGTCCGTTTTGTTGGAGGATTGCAACGACCCGCCGGCCCACATCGCCACGTCCGCGCTGCCCATCGGCGCGCCGGTCTTGCGGTTTGCAACATAGAGACTCACCTGGCTGCCGTTGGACCGCTCGACCGCTGCGATGCTGGTCACGATGGCAACGGTGTAAGCTTTGTAAGTACCATCGGTCGCCTCGATTAGAAATACGCCGGTGGCAAGGCCGTCGATGGGCAATTGCTGGGTCTCGCTGACGATAGCCGGCGGAGTTATCAACTTCCATCGCGCGACTAACTGACTTTCGTTGAGCAGGGGAATCTGCGCGAACTCCGTCACTCCTACCACCTGACTGCGCTTGCCCAGCTTGCCCTGGCTCTCTCTGAAACTATCCCGCGCCTCGTCGGTAAACTGTCCGCGAAAAAAGTGCCGCACGCGCCACCATAAGTCGGCTTTGAAGTCGTGCAGGCGCTCGATCCAAGTCCGCTCGTCGATTTGCTCACTCGGAGAATAACTCTTCGCGCCAAAGCTATGGACGTCTTTAAGTTCGGCGAAGAACTTCTCCGCGTCGCGCACTTTGTACACGCGAAATTCGAGAGCCGGCACATTCCTCGAGAAGAGTTGAATCTTCACGCTCTCGCCAGGGGCGAACGTCCGATTAGTCGAAAGCGAGAACGATCGAGGCGCATCCTTGGCCGCAGCGGGCAGTCCGGCACATACAAAGAGTACCAACGACAAAGCAAAAAGCAGCGACCTATGCAGCCTCATAAAGTCCCTCGCAGAATATTCCACCGGTAAACGCCGAGAAAGTTGGGGTTCGTGGCTACCGGTCTCCATTGCGGTTGGGGATGGTGGAGCAGTTCCGCGAGCGCCACGCGGCGCAACTCGCCGGGTTGTCCATGATCTGTCCCCGTGTCGTAAACCACCGCGGCCTGCCCGCCGATTCGGGTCACAATCATCGAGTGCCAGGGCGAAGACTGACCGAACTGCCGGAAAAAGAGCAAGTCACCGGGCTGAGCCTGGCGCACGTCGCGGCTAACCCGGTAGGCATTTCGCTCGACCAGAGTTTCCGCGTCGGCAAACTGCGCGAAGGCGCCATTGGCGGCGTCCGCAGCCTCAAAGCTGCCGGGCCGCACGCGGAACAGGCCAGCACCGAGCGGTGTCTCCGGGTAGCGCCAAGAGCGAATCTCGCCCGGCAGGGCCGCAACCTCAATTCCCGTGGCCACAAACCACGTATCGTCGTGCCGCTTCAGCGCCTCGCGATAGGAGTAGCGGAGCAGGCTGGCGCAATCGGCAATCTCCGCGGGAATCTGCGGCCGCGGCCGAATCGCCTGGTAATCGGCAATGAGCGTGAACCACTGGCGGAATGCGGCCTGATCGGCCGGATCGGTCAAGCGCAGAAAATCCGGCGTGCCATCGCCGAACCGGTCGGTCCACGGGCGCACCTTCCAATCTGTCCCCGCGCTGTATTTCGGACCGTAGTTTGCCTTCCGGACCGATGCCATCGTCACCGCGAAGCCCGGACCCGCATTGCCAACTCTGCGGCGGCCATGGCCATGCGCAAACATAAAGAGGCGCAGCAACAGCAGCAGAATGGCGAGCACAACGAAGGCGGCGAGAACCAGACTCTGCAGCCGCGACTTAGTTTGTGAGGTCATGCGAGAGGTCGAAGGGAAGCGAAATCATCTTACCGCGAATGGCTCGTGCTCTGCGAGATTCAAGATGAAATGTTTTCCTCGTTGTTGAAATCCGAGCCGGTCGAAGATTGCATCGCCACTGCTCCAGACAAACGAAGGCCCTCCGACTCGCGCAGGAGGGCCTTCAATCCATCGTGGATGAATCTACACAGTAACGGTTCGCGTCGGCTTTGATCCCCACAATCCGTAATAAGCGATGTAAAGGTAGCAGAGCACGGGCAGCACAAATGAGTGCTGAATGCCGACCCGGTCCGCCAGTGCGCCGAGCAGATAGGGAATCACCGCTCCGCCGACAACCGCGGTCATGATTAGTCCAGAACCTTTGCTGGTCATCGGTCCCAGCCCGGCGATGCCCAGCGTGAAGATGTTGGGGAACATGACGGAGTTGAAGAATCCGCAGAGGACCAGGGTACCGATGGCAACTTCTCCACTGGTGAACATGGAAATGGCGATGAGGATCGCGGCAGTGATGCCGAAGATGCCGAGCAACTTTCCGGGCTTGACCTTGGTCATGATTCCGGCGCCAAGCAAGCGGCCGACGAGCGCGCCGAACCAGTAGAGCGAGACCAGATACGATGCGGTTTTGGCGCTGCTCATGCCCTGCAGGTTGAAGTAGTTCACTGCGATCGAAGCCAGGCCCACCTCGACGCCCACATAGAAGAAGATGCCTAGCGCTCCCAGTACCGTGTGCTTGTATGCCCAGATGCTGCGGCTGAGAATGGGATCGCCTGCCTTGGCGGGGCGGAAGGCTTGCGTCTGTTCAACGTGGGGCAGATGCATGAAGGCAACGGCCAGGCCCAGCAGCAGCAGGCCTCCGGCAATGAGTAAATAGGGCACACGCACGGTGTCGGCCACGCTGGCCGGCGAAGCCAGCTTGGCGGGATCGGTGAGGATGTACGCGCCGGCAATGAGCGGGGCTATGGTGCCACCGATGGAATTGAAAGCTTGCGCCAGGTTTAGCCGGATGGACGACGTGCTCTCGGGGCCGAGAATGGAGACGTAGGGATTCGCTGAGGTCTGCAGGGCGGTGACACCCGCTCCCACGATGAAAACTGCGGAGAGAAACAGCGGGAAGCTGACCATCCTGGCGGCGGGTATGAACAGCAAACAACCCACAACCTGAATGAACAGTGAAACTACCATTGTCCGCTTGTAGCCGATAGTCTCAATCAGCTTCGAAGTTGGTGCCGAGAACACGAAGTAGGCCAGAAAGAATGCCGACTCGGCCAGCATTGCCCATGCATACGGAAGAGTGAAAATCGCCTTCAGATGCGGAACCAGCGCCATGTTCAGGTTGGTGATAAACCCGAAGATGAAAAACAGCGCGGTGACGGTAATGAATGGGACAAGGTATCCGGGTGACGTGAGTGCCGCCGATTGCTTTTGTTGAGCTGCCATACGATATTGTTCCCCGCTTCCTTTGAGAGCTTTTTTCGACCACACAACACTATATGGAAAGCCCCCCGATGGGGAAGTGATGAAAACGTTCAATCTCAAATCCACCTTGCGTTTTCAAAGCGCAATATTTTCCCCGCCTGCGGCGGCGGTGAATCGAGTGGCCGAAGAGAGAGACTCCCGAAGGGCGCGAAAATGCCGTATCCTCATAGAAAAGCAAGGAGCGATCTGTGCCCACAACGACCCTGAGCGGCGCCAAGCTGAAAAAGGTTTTGGCGGCCCTTGAAGGCAACTGGCAAGCCGAGATGGAGGGGTATAACACCTATCTGGCCCTGGCCGAACGCGATACCGACCCGGTGCGCGCCCAGGTGCTGCGCCACCTGGCCAGCGCGGAATGGGAGCACGCGGCGCTGTGGCAGGGCCGCATCCTGGAACTCGGCGGACCGGAGCCTGTTTACGCCGGCCGCGCGCATGGCGAGGCGGACACGCTGGCCAACCGCGCCGGCGGCGTTCGCATGGCGCTGCGCCGTCTTGAAATCGAGGAAAGCCGCCACGTGGCCAACTACGGCGAGCAGCTCAAGGCCCTGGGCGACGAGGGCTCCATCGCCATTCTCGATCACGTCATCGAGGACGAAAAGGACCATTACCGGGAGTTGGGATCGCTGATTCGCGGCCATTATTCAGCTCCAGCCGGAGCGCCAAAAATCGACGCCCAGGCGGTTCTCAATGAGCTTCTCGCCAAGCGCAACCAGGGCCGCAAGCAGCCCGGGTCATGGATCGGCGACGCCATCTACGGCGTCAACGACGGCCTGGGCGCTATCTTCGGCATCGTTTCCGGCGTCTCCGGCGCAACCGCGGGCGACAGCAAATATGTACTGCTGGCCGGCCTCTCCGGCATGATCGCCAGCGCGCTCAGCATGGGGTCAGGCGCTTATCTCGCCGCCAAGAGCGAGCGCGAAATCTACCAGGCCGAGGTTGCACGCGAGCGCGAAGCCATCCAAATGAACGGCCCTGAAGCGCGCGAGCTGCTCTCGCTCTATTACCAGGTCAAGGGCCTGCCTGAGGCCGACGCGCTGCACATGGTGAACCACATCGCCAGCGACCCGGAGCAGTTGCTGCGCGCGCTCTCCAGCGAGCGGCTGGGCTCGTCCGAGGAAGCGCTCTCCAATCCGCTTGTTTCGGCCAGCTCCGGCGCACTCTCCACGGCAATTGGCGCAACCATCCCCATCATCCCCTTCTTCTTCATGACCGGGATTGAGGCCGTCATTGCCGCCGCAGTGATCTCTCTGGCCGCGCACTTCGCCGTCGGCGCAGCCAAGTCGCTCATCACCGTCCGCTCCTGGTGGTCCTCGGGGTTTGAAATGACCGTGGTTGGCGCGGTCGAAGGCGCGGTTACATACGGGATTGGAATCCTGCTGGGCAAGGGCGGGATGTAAGCGGCTCACGATTGGAGTTGCTTGGCGCCGGCAACTTCTAGGTCTTCGGCGCCTCGGGGAACTTGAATCCGACATACGTGCCCGAGCTGATCCCCATGAGCGTAAGCAGCGAAGCGTCGAACTCCGGCATCGACATGTTGCGGTAGACGCCCCACACAAAAACGCTTCCCAGCACCAGTGTCCAAACGGCGATTTGGAAGCGGTGGAAACTTATGCCGTCACCGTCGTTGAGGATGTCTTTGAAGAACCCTTCGCTTTTTGAAATTCCGGGCGCGGCGGGAAGTTTCTTAATGGACGCGTCGACAGTTGCCAGGCGGCTCTTCTTATCCAGCAGCTCTTTTTCCGCGGCCGAACCCGACGCGGGGTGGCCGGATTGAAGATCGTTGATGCGGGAGTTAAGAGCGGCTTGCTCGACGAGAAGGTCGTTCTTCTGCTTGTCGGCAGTGGATGTCTTCTTAGTGTCCACAAACGACGCGGCGAGCCCGGTGGTGGCGCTGATGCCGAGCAAGCCCAAAACCGATCCCATGGGAATATGAATCTGAAGCGTGCTGGCGCACAGATACACATACGCGGCAACCGCAAGAAAGAACCAGAAGGCCATCTGACACAGCCCCAGGCTAAACGGGGCTGTCTGAGGCGCGTTGGGGTCCGCGCCCACGGTATAGCGAAGCAGCGTAGTTTTCCATGCGAGAATCCACAGCACGGCGAGCAGGCACAGCATCACTCCGACCAGGTAGGGCCAATACTTTGGATAAGGCATGACGGTGGTTACCGCTTCAGATTCGAAAACCTGCGAACCCTCGGCCACGCTGATGGTGAGTTTGTTATTCGAGGATTGGCGAGACGCGTCTACGATTGCAGCCCAGGCCTTCCAATCCGCGGAATCCGGAGAATCGGGCTCGAGCATGAAATTCACATACTCCTGGGCGGGCGGCGAAAGTGAACTGGGTTTGATTGACGAGAGAATCTGTCCCCCGATAAAAAGACGCAACTCGGCAGGCTTGTTCTTTTGGATATAGATCCAGTTGTAGAGACCCTTGACGCAGACAGTTACCGGCCGCCCCATCTCCACCACTTCTGAAGTATTGATTCTGCCCTCAACATCGCCGAGCACCACTTCCGGCTCTACCGAAGCTTGAGTAGGCGAGGGCTGGGTTTGCTTTGCCTTCTCGTCGTTTTGGTATTCGGCGCTTGCGCAACTGTCGTTGGGGTCTGGAGGCTGTACTGGCGTCGACGCGAAACAATGCGCGGCGGCGAGAAAGGCGATAGCTGCCGCGGCGCAAGTAACTGGCAATGACTTATTCCAAGGTGCTTTCATTCTGCCTCCTGACTCTTGATGCGATGAAGGGTGAAAGCCACTCCAAGATAGCTCTGCCTATTGGTTAGCCTTCAGCAAAGATGCCAGTTTATCCAGGTCGAAGGAAACCCCAAAATTCCCCTTAACGTAGGTTTCCTTGATCTGCTCCGAGGAGTTAGCCACCGTCATCGAAAAAGGAAATGAGACTCCGCTACTGATAGGGAACTCTAGCTTGAGATTGCCGAGCGCTAGATCGGCCTTCTTCCCCGACTGACCTGCATTCTCCTGGAGCCTTTGGTATTGACCACTAAGTTCGAGCGTGATCTGGCTCTTGTCAGCTGTTTTCCCCAGGAACGGGCTTTTCCCGAGGTCCCATTGAAAGGTCGTTGCAGCGGTTCCTCCGCGAAATGTCTGTTCGTTCAGGGCAGCATTCGGATTTGGATAAACGCTCCCGGCAAGATTTAGCGTCCAAGACGGCCAAGGCGACGCATCTGTAGAATCCTTCGAGTTTTCTGCTCCTCCAGCGTCCGTTCCAGTCCCGGGGGCAGCGGGCGAACCCGCAGAGTTGGATTTCTTCTTCTGCCAAGAGATATCAAGACCCGAAACCAGGTAAGCGGGTTGAGACGGCTTAGTGGATGTCGCCGTGGAACTTGATGTAGTGGTCGTGGTTGTTGTTGCTCCCGTAGCCGGATATTGTTCCGTAAATGTCAAGGCAGCATTCCATCCGGCCTGGAGATTCTTGACATCCGCCTCAAACTGCTTGTCGGCGACAAGAGCGCTCGCTTGATCCGAGGCGTATTGTGCTATGACCTTTTGCACTGACGGGTCGTTGCTTGCATCGGCCGCGACAGATTCGTATATCAGCGCCCCAGCACCGCTGGGTTTATAGGACGCCACCCACTTGAGAATAGCCTGTTCAAGTGCCAAACACGGATCCGGAGCCGTAGTATTCTGGCCTGAGCAATCGGCGGCAGGATTCTTTAACTTCACTACCTCGGCACCGACTGATTTCCACATACTCGACGTTGCATCAGAGGGTGCACCCGTCCTGGAATCCGGCGCGTAAAGCAGTTCAAGTGGCTGCAAGATTACAGCCATCTGACGGGAGCTCAAGTCATTTGCAACCGCTTGACTCGCGACCTGCAGGGACTGGGATTTAACATTAGGATCTGTGGTCTTCGCCTGTGCTCGAACTATCGCCTTTTTCAGCGATGTCGCAGTCCCATTGCCTATACTGGTTGACCTGCCTTCGAAGATGTCCGTGACGGCCTTGGACCGGATCGAGGTATCCTTGAATGCGAACTTTATTTCCCATTGGGAAACTTGACGATGATTGGCGCTCGCAAGCGTGTCCGAAGCACTCGAAGCACTCGAAGAGCTGCTAGAGCCGGAGGCATTTGTGAGGTTGAAGGTTGCGGACGCGCCCAAGCGTGAGAACAGGCCCCACGTGTCATAGTCCTTTGCCGTATCCTTTATCCAGCCGAAACCTGTGACAAAGCCATACGCCGATGTGCTCAGCGTCATTGTGTTGCCTGTGACATTGTTATTGATTGCACCGTCTTGCACAGCTATCCCCAATAGCTGAGTGACGGCAGTTTTTTCCGTTACAGAGGTTGTTCCTGATGCTGTAGAAGAAGCCCCATTCTGCTTATTCGTCTGGCTAGTAGTCGCGATTGCGGCTCCAGTATTCGCGACAGCTTTCTGAACAGCGCCGCAGAGTTGCGGTTCGCTCAAAATCGACAGAATCGTAGCATCAAAATCATACGTGAACGCCCCTATGTCTGGTTTGAACCCAATCGCCGATCCAGGGTGGTTCTTAAGAAAGTCGCCGTACTGCCCAACAATCTGATTGCCAAGATTCCTGGCGGCAGACTGGGCATTCGCATTATCAGCCAGATCCGTAATCTTTAGAGGCTTGGTCGGGTCGCAGGCATCTGCCGAAGCCGTCTTGGTCTGACACGTAGCACAAGCTGAGCCAGCAAGTAGCAACGCAAAAGCAGAAAAGAATACGTGAGTTTTCATGCGCACAAACCGCCTATGGATTTAATCATTCAATTGGGTCAAATATTGGGAATCGCGTTGATCCGAAAGCTGAGAGTGAAGGTGGCTTTAGGCACAGAAATGCGGACAGTTGGCCCATCAAAAGCTTTACCGTCTGCACCTTGGACGGAAACTGAATAGGAAGGTTCAGGGGCACCTGCCGGAGGAGCGATGAAGTTGCATGTGCAAACGAACTTCAGTGGGACGGTTGCAGTATCCGCGGAGGTACCGTCAACCTCGAAGGGGTACACACCCGAATCCACAGGGGTCTGGGCAACAGCTTTTCCGTTGAATGCCGCAGTTGTGAGGTTGGCGCAATGCACTGCGGTCACCGTAACAGTTACCGCTTCCCCGCTGTCCACATGAAAGCTGGAATTCGTTCCTGGATCTTGAGTCATAAACCCTCCTGAAGATGGATGTTGTGTCCCGCCATTATTGTCGCGGCCCGCAAAACGCTGACCAACGATAAAGTCATTGACGCTTATCGCCTTGCAAGAGGCCCGAGCGAGCTCGATTTTTGGATATCATAGGTTGACGCCGAACGCCTCGCAGTCATCATTAGCTGCATTGCGCACAGGAGAGCGAACACAACCAGCCGCGCAACGACTGGATGCACCTTACTGGAACCATATCCCAACGACCAAAATCAGCCTTGGTTTATGAAAACGGAATAATTGCTTGGCTTATGAAGTGGGAAGAGAGAACCGAGTCAAGCACTCAGCGGCCTGATGCTTTGGAGCTTTACAAGCCCGCCGTTAAATGTCAAGAAAAATTTCCGTTATTTCCCGTCATTCGGCTTCACACACAAGATATCATCCGCTCTGTTTTTCGGGGTAACCTAGACTTAGGACTTACCGATTAATAACTAAGTATTAACCTATGTATCTACCCTCGCGGATTCTCTTCTAACCGCGGCGGGCCAGCTAAGTGCTGACCCGCTCTCCAGGCGCCATCAATCGCTGGATATCTCCTTCACACCAGCTTCATTGCCTCCGGGTCCCAGCCGACGATCGCGCCGCGCTGCATGCTGAGATTGCTCAGCAGCGCAGCGCCGGCCGCGCGGAAGCCGAAGACCGCATCTTCCACCACCGGCCGGCGCGAACGAACCGATGCAAAGAAGTTTTTGAAGTGGTCGTAGCTGTCGCTGTAACCCTGCGGCGCGACAAATTTCTCGTATCCCACCGGCGGCGCTCCTTCCGGGTTCACCGGCGGATACTTCTTCCGGTACTCCGCGATGATTTGCTTTTGCGTCGCCTCGGCAAAGCTGTCGACCGTGTATCCCGGCGCTTTTTCGCGCGGCACGCGGCTCACGCTCACGTAGCCCCAGCCAATTTCCATGGTGCCTTCCGAGCCTGTGAAGAGGAGGCCTTCGCTCTCTTCGCCGCCATCAACAAAGTTCACGTGCAGGCTCAGGTTGAAGCCCTCGGGATAGTCGAACAGGCCCAGCATCACGTCGGGAACGTCGCGGCCATCCTTCCAAAATCGCAGGCCGCCAGTGGCCATGCCGCGCGTGGGCCCGTGCGATCCGGTAATGAAATGCGTGCCGCTGAACAGGTGCACAAACAGGTCGCCGGCCACGCCGCTGCCGTAGGCCTTCCACTTGCGCCACTGGAAAAACTGCTCGGCGTTGAAAGGAATCTTGGGCGCTGTGCCCAGAAAACGCGGCCAGTCGCAGGTCTCCGGCGAGGCGTCCGGAGGAACCGTGTAGCTCCAGGCTCCCATGGTCGAATTGCGATCCCAGCGTGCGGTGACCATGTTGAGCTTGCCGATGGCGCCCGCGGCCAGCAGGTCTCTTGCCTTCTCGTAGATCACCGAGCTGACGCGCTGGCTGCCTACCTGCAGAATGCGCTTGGTCGCCCGCGCAGCCTCGATCGTCTCCGGCCCATCGGCATACAAATGGATCATGGGCTTCTCGCAATACACGTCCTTGCCGGCTTTCATGGCGTCCACGCTGGCCTGCTTGTGCCAGTGGTCGGGCGTGCCGACGATTACGGCATCGATATCTTTGCGGGCGAGAATCTCCGCGTAGTCGCGTGTGGTAAAGATGTCGTTGCCCCACAGTTCCTTGCTGTGCTCGAGGCGGCCGTTGTAGCAATCGGCAACGGCAACGAGCTTCACGCCGGGAACGCGCAGGGCGGTCTTGGTATCGCCCTGGCCTTGGCCGCCCGCGCCGATCAGCGCAATTTGAATGTGATCGTTGGCCGCAACCGGCCTGCCGGCTTCGTCTTGAACTGCCAGCGCATGAAGCCGCGAACCCAGCAGCGCTCCCGTGGTTGCGGCGCTTGCCGCCCTGAGAAACCCTCTCCGATTCAAAACCTGCACATCAGCACCCCGGACGTTGAATTTTGTCCCGACAGCAACGATACACCGCGCGGCCTCCCGGGTCCCCAGAAGCGAGGGACCCGGGCACCCACCTTTAGTGGCGCGATTCTCTTTGTTGGTCTAACCGGCCATCTGGCTCGCCGGCTCGGTGACCGCGACCAGTTCCTTCGCCGCTTTTCTTCCCAATCGAATGCAATCCGGAATTCCGATTCCGTCGTACGCATTTCCGGCCAGCCGCAGCCCGGGCAGCTTCGCGACGCGCGCGCCAATTCTTTCGATCCGTTGCTGGTGGCCAACGGCATACTGGGCCATGGCGCGCCGCCAACGCGAAACCTGCGCATGCTCCGGCTCAATTCCCAGTCCAATTACGTTCTTGCCCAGGATCTCCGTCAGCTCCCGCCGCACCGTGCCCACAAGAGCCTCGTCCGATTCCGCGAGCAACGCCTCGTTCTTCATCCCGCCCAGAAACGCCCGCAGCACGGCTTTGCCCGGCGGCGTCCGTCCCAGAAACTTGCGATGCACAAACGTGCACGCCAGCATGGCGCGCTTTTCGCTTGCCGGAACCAGGAACCCGAACCCATCCGGCAGTTTCCCGAGCCTTGACTCGTCGTAGATCAAGTTCACCGTGATGGAAGACGAGTAAGGAATGGCGGCCAGTTCCTCGCTCAGCGCCGCATCTACTTTGCTCAACAGCGCCGCCGCGGCCCACGCCGGGGACGCCAGGATTACCGCATCGTATATCTCCGCACTCCCCGCCGCCTCGACTTGCCAGCCGGCGGCAACTCTTTCGAGGCCGCTCACTGCGGTCGAACAGCGCACCGACCCCGCATCGAGCCGCGCGACAAGAGCGTCGATGAACTGCTGCATTCCGCCGCGGAGGGTGGTAAAGGTCGACCGGGCGCCGGCGGCAGGCATAACGCTCCCCGTTCCATTCGAACTTCCGTTCTTTTGCGCGGCGACCTTAGCCAGCATCTTCCGGTGCGCGGCCAGCATGCCTCGCGTCAGCGAGCCGTACTCGCTCTCCATCTCTACCAGCCGCGGCAGCACCGCCCGAGCGCTCAGTTGTGCCGCGTCTCCGCCGTAGATGCCGCTCAGCAACGGATCGGCCAATCTGTCTACCGCCTCCGCGCCGAAGTGCCGCTCCACGAGGGCTGCTACGGCCTCATCCGGCTCGCCGCTGGGGCGCGGAGGGTGCAGCAGCTCCATGCCCATGCGCAGCTTCGTTGTCCAACTGAAGAGCCGCGTCGTCGCCGTGGGAATCAGCTTGGTCGGCACCAGGAACATAAGGCCGTCAGGCAGTGGCACGAGCCGGTTCTTGACCACAATATAAGTCTTCCGCGCCGCGTCGTTTGAGGGGATCAGGCTGCCGCCCAGGCCCAGTTCACGGCACAACTCCGCCGCCGCCGGCTTCTCGGTCAAAAAGGAGTCGGGTCCCCGCTCCAGCACCGCGCCATCCACGATCTCAGAGGCCAGTGAACCGCCCAGCCGGCTCCGCGCCTCAAAGAGCGTGTACTCCACTTGCACGCCCGCGGCACGCGCTTTCTCCAGCTCAAATGCGGCCGCCAGACCCGCAATGCCACCGCCAACGATTGCCGTCCGCATCCTCAACCCCATCCCCCCATTAGAACAGTTTCAGCCTACTCCTCGCGGGGGTTGGCAGGAACTCAAAGATTCGCTTGCAATAAGCCTCCGCGGAGTTAGAATCAAGGACCTAGCGATATCTTTCATGTAATTTAATCACGCCCAGCGGGCAAGACAAGCGAGAACCGATGGGGCCGCTTTGCAGGAAAACTTCAGCGAGAGGAAGTAAAGCTTTTAAGTTCGATGCCGATACTCAAGAGAGGCTTTGCTTTGGGGGCCGTGCAGGTTGGCTCGACGGTCCTGCTCAACGCGGAAAGACGTCGCTGCCATGCGCGGAAAGACGAACGGCCCAACACGCGAGAAAAGCCTTCAAAGGGACTTGATCCCGGCCTCTGCCCTGATCCTCCTGCTTTGTCCGCTCCTCGGCTTCTCCCAGGCCCGCGATCCCTCGGCGCACCGCACGTTGCGCACTGTGCACGACGTTTTCGCCATCAGCAAGGCCGAGGCCGTCAAGGCCTACCCCATTGAACTTGACGCGGTCGTGACATACTCCGATCCGGAGTGGGGCGTATTGTTTGTGCAGGATCGAACCGGCCCCACCTTCCTCGACGTTCACGGCACAAGCACAAAATTTCCCGCAGGCACGCGTGTACGCGTGGAAGCCGTGACGGGCACGAACAACAACGGCCTCATGGTGGCTCATGCGAAGATCATCGTTCTGGGCCGCGGGTTGCTGCCCAAATTGGAAAAGAAAAGCGTGGCCGATCTCGACTCGGTACTGACAGAAAGTCATCGGGCGGTCACGGAAGGAACGCTGCACCCCTGCGAGCGCGCTTATGCTCGCGTCTGTTTCCGCATCTTCGACGGGAAAAAGTCGGCGTGGCTATTCGTGCCGGAGTTGGACAGCCCGGCTGCGCAAGTCCTAAGCGGCGCTACCGTGCGGGTGACGGGCGTCGTCGGCCGTCATGTCGACGACGCAAACCAGCGCCTTGGAGCGCAACTGTTCGTCGACGCTTTGCAGGACATCGAAGTTGAATTGCCGCCTTCGCCGGTTTCCTTTTCCTCATCGCCCGCGCTCATTGGAGAGCTGCGCGCCGCGGACGCGGACGAGCGCTTTGCGCGTCAGATTCACGTCCGCGGCACGGTAACCTGGCAGTCGCCGGGGCTGTTCTGCCTCCAGGACGGCTCGGGCACACTGTTTGTGGGGACCTGGACGACGGTTGGCGTCACCACCGGAACGACTGTTGACGCGATCGGGTTCCTGAGTCATGGGAAGTTTGGGCTGGAGTTGGGGGATTCCGTGGTGCGCCTGGCCGCCATTCAGCCGAGCCCCGGGAACAAGGCGCCTCTGCGTGTGACGGCGGCGGAGGCGGTGCAACGCTCCTTGAACGGCAGGCGAGTGCGCGTCAAGGCGCGCTTGATTGGCCAGAGCGCCAATGAAACGGAGTTTGTCTACCAACTCGAGGATGGATCGCAGCGCTTCAATGCCGTGCTGCTGCGCAACGACGTCACGCGCGAGGTCGTCGGCCTTTCACACGACTCCGTTCTCGATTTGACCGGTGTCGCGTTGATCCAGAATGGAACCGCCGAGTGGCCGGGCGCGCTCTTGATTCTGATTGAGTCGCCGAAGGACATTGTTCTGATCAGAGGCGGTGAGTGGCTGACACTCAAACAAGGCCTCGCCATCGGGGGCGTCTTTTTGTTCCTGGTGGCCGCGGCGCTGGCCTGGGTAAGGCTGCTCAGGGGAACGGTACGCAGGCAGACGGCAATCATTCGTGCGCGTCTTGAAAACGAGCTGCAACTGGAGACCAAGTACCGGCGGCTCTTCGAACGGAACCTGGCGGCGGTTTTCAGTTGGCGTTCCGACGGCGCCATCGTCGACTGCAATTTGGCGTTTGTGAAGCTGCTCGGGCTTCGATCGCGCGAAGAGCTGATCGGACGTTCATACTGCGAATTCCAGGCCGATCCCGCACATCGTGAGCAACTGTGCTGCGCTCTTCAAGAAGAAGCAGTGAGCAATCGCGACGTAAGCCTGCGCCGGGACGACGGCGTGACTGTTCATCTGTTGACCAACATCACTCCTGTACAAACAGCGGAAGGCACGGTCTACGAGACCACCGCGATCGACGTCACTCAGCTCAAACAAAATGAGGCCGAGCTGCAGAGAGCAAAAGATGCGGCGGTGTTCGATTCGCTCAACGATCCTCTTACCGGCCTGCCCAATCGCAGACTGCTGCTGGATACGCTGTCTTCCATGCTGGGCATGGCGCGCTCCAATGGCGGCACGATTGCGCTGCTCTATATCGATCTGGACGGATTCAAGCTGGTCAACGACAGCCTGGGCCATCCCATCGGGGATGCGCTGCTGGTGCAGATGGCCGCTTGCCTGCGTTCGTGGATTCGCGAAATGGACATACTGGGCCGGATAGGCGGCGATGAATTCGTGGTGATTCTGGACAGGCTTCATGACAAGGAAGACGCGGCAATGGTGGCGGAAAACCTGCTGGATTCAATATCGAGTCCCTTCACCGTGGAAGGGCACGACCTTAAAGTCGGCGCCAGCATCGGCATCAGCATCTTTCCTGAAAACGCGAGCGATGCCGAAGAACTGATGAAGCAAGCTGACAGCGCCATGTACGCCGCCAAGCGCGCGGGCAAGAATCGGGTGATGCACTTCACCGCCGAAATCGGTTCCCTGATGCATGAGCGGCTAAGCCTGGAGATTTTGCTGCGAGGAGCGATTGCCCGGCACGAGATATCCGTGCATTATCAACCGGAGTTTGAGCTGGCCGGCAATCGTCTGGTTCGATTTGAGGCGCTGGCTCGCTGGACCCATCCGACGCTCGGTTCAATCCCTCCTGACAAGTTCATCCCCGTTGCGGAAGAGAGCGGAATGATAGACGTTCTCGGGGCTTTCATCCTGGAGCAGGCCTGCACCGAGGCTGTGCGCTGGCAGAGCATCGTGCAATACCCGATCCAGGTCGCGGTGAACGTCTCCAGCATCCAGTTCCGCCGCAAGGGATTTGTCGAGGAGGTCTGCATGATTTTGGGCCGCACCGGACTCAAGCCTGAGCTGCTGCAAATCGAACTGACGGAGTCGGTGATGCTGAGCGGCGCCCACTATGCCGCCGACATCATGAGTCGTCTCCATGCCCTGGGAATCAGCCTGGCCATCGACGATTTCGGCACCGGGTATTCCAACCTGAGCTACCTGCCCACATTGCCCTTCGACGCGGTCAAGATCGACAGGTCCTTTGTACTGAATATGGAGACTCAACCGGAGAGCGAATCCATGATTCGAACGGTCATCGCACTGGCCCGGAATGTGGGTATGCGCGCAATCGTCGAAGGCATAGAGACCACCCAGCAACTGGAACTTGTCAAGGCGTACGGCGCCGAGGAAGTTCAGGGATACCTGACGGGGCGGCCGACCGCAAACCCGATCGAAGATTTTCTCCACCAGGTGGACAATGCCGGAGTGCAGGCGCAGGAGGCCGCACGGTTAACCTAAGGAACTTCTGAATAGGTCGACGTTTTGAAAGGGCACGACTTTACAGGCTGCGGAAAAACTCCCAATCAAGTCCGGTCTTGTATCAGGGCATGACTTCAGTCGTGCCGAAGGTGGCCATTTCAGATCCCGGCTTTAGCCGCTGCAGAAGTGCAAATAACTGAAAACAAATAACGCAGGGGCTAAACAGGTTGCGGAAAAACTTATTGCTTTGAAAGGGCACGACTTTAGTCGCGCCGTGCAGGCCTCCAAAGCAAATGGGCGTTACAAGCTGCGGAAAAACTTATTGCTTTGAAAGGGCACGGCTTTAGCCGTGCCGTAAGCGGCGTAAAATCAACGCGGGCTTTAGCCCCTGAGGGAAGTTTTTCGGCGAATTCGCCTCCTGTTCCCCATTTTTCCGCAGCCTGTTTAGCCCCTGAGGGGACAGACGGCACGCACTCCGTCGAACGAAACTGGGTACACCCGTAGCAGCCGGTCCTTGTCTTTGACTCGGTAAGCCGGAACCGCGTCAGCTCACGATCTGTAAGCTTCCGCTGATTGCATTTGCATAGGCAGACGCCTCATTCTCAAGCTGCGGATCCCAGTTTTTGGGCTGGTAGATGCAACAAGGCTCCTGCGCCAACGGGTCACCGGTGACCGCATACGCCCGTGCGCGCGAACCGCCGCAGATCTCTTTGTACTCACACGCGCCGCACTTGCCTTCGAGCTTGCTGGTGTCGCGCAGCGACTTGAAGATCGGTGCGTTGCGGTAGATCTCCTGGAGCGGCGTCTCCTTGATGTTGCCGGCGTGAATGGGCAGGAATCCGCTGGGATACACATTGCCCACATGCGACACGAACAGGAACCCCTTGCCGTCGTTGACCCGCCGCGTAGCCCAGCCCACCGTGCGCGTCTGCGCATCGGCGGTCGGCGTCCCGGCTTCGTAATTCCGTTGCGCTCCAGCGTGCGGATGGCCGCTGCCATGGGCGCTTGCGTGGCTCATGCGCCGTTCTTCCAAATTGTGCTGCAGCAGGTAGCGCCGGTAGTGCATGGCTTCAGTCGTCTTGATCTGGAAGTTGACGCGATGAGAAAGCTCGTAAATCTTGCCGAAGACGTTCTCGAACTCCTCGCCGCTGAGCAGGTCGCCAAGCTGTCCGCGCCCCACTGGAACCAGGAAGAAAACGTTCCACATGACGATGGCCAGCTTCTCGAAGAGCGCGCATAAATTGTCCAAGTCGTCGACGTTATGCCGGCTGATGGTGGAGTGTACCTGAACCGGGATGCCCGCCTCTTTGGCCCACTCGACGGCCTGTATGGTCCGCGCCCACGCTCCGGGAAGCCCGCGGAATGCGTCGTGAATCTCCGGCGTCGACCCGTCCAGCGAGATGCCGAGCCGCACCAGTCCAGCTTCTTTAAGTTTGAACATCGCCTCGCGAGTGAGCAGCGGGGTGGCGCTGGGCGTAACCGCAACCTGCACGCCCTTATCGGACGCATAGCGAATCAGTTCGAATACGTCCTTTCGTTTCAACGGATCGCCGCCGGTAAACACAAAGATCGGCACATGCATTTCGGCGATCTGGTCAATCAGCGCCTTGCCTTCGGCATTGGTCAACTCATCCGGATGGGCGATCGGCTGGGCAGCGGCGCGGCAGTGCTTACATGCCAGGTCACAGGATTGTGTGACCTCCCAGATAGCCAGAAACGGAGTCTCATCGAAGTTCAACCCGCCGCGGGCGGGAATATTGTGCATCGGCTGCATGAAAACCTCCATCGAACCGTAGCCGGCCGGAAAGGTTCCGGCGGGGGATTAAGCCATGAACCCGCTACGATTCCGCACCAGAAGACCAGCCCCGATGCAGTGCGCGCTGTGATTGGGATCACTTCACTGCACTAAAGTGGCCGATCGCGGATTCTCCCTCTGGACAAACCCGTTCAATGGGAGCACAATCCGTACTCTAGGAAACCATCTCCCAGAGCCCGCATCAAACTCGGGCAGGGAGGGGTATAGGCACCGTCCGAGTGCCCGAACAAGAATTCCTTCTCCAGTTCTGCAGAGTGAGCTAGATCACCTTCGAATGTGCCACCCGGCACCGCAAATCGATGCCGAATCTGCAAACGTATTGCCGCACCTCTAGTTAGGAGGTTCCCATGGCTGCCGTAATCAAGCCAGGGTGGAGCAAGCCCTCCACCATTCTATTTGCCTCCGAGATCCCCGCCAACGAGAAAGCTTTCTCCTTTGCACTTGCTCAAGCCAGCGAGTTTGGCGCCGATCTCATTGTCTTCCACGCCTATGACACGCTGGTGGTGGCCGCGTCGGAGACCTCCGGTATCCGCTACTACGACTATGCCGCCGCCGCACGCACCGAAATTGCAAAACTCGAACCTCTAGCGCAGCGCGCGCGCGATGCCGGCCTGCGTTGCGAAATTGTGGTCAGGCCGGGATTGGCAGCCGACCAGGTGCTGGCTTTCCTGCGCGAGCGGGAGATCGACCGCATCGTGATGGGCACTCATTCACCTGGCCCCATCGGCAAGCTGCTGGTGGGCTCGGTGGCTGAGGCCGTGCTCCGCACCGCCAGAGTTCCCGTGTACATCGTCGGACCCGATGTGGTCGACGGAAAATACCGTAACTTTGCCACCCGCAACATCCTCTGCGCGGTCAGCCTCCACGATGCATCGAATGTGGTGGCGCGGTTTGCCGCGGAACTGGCGGCGCAGCACAGCGCCCGGCTGATCCTGCAGCATGTAATCAGGCCGCAGGAGCGAGCGGAGATTCTTGCCGGCCGCTCCATCGACGAGTTTGAGGCCAGCCTTTTCGCGCTTGTTCCGGCCGAGCTGCAAGGCAAAATTACGGTGCAGACGATCGTGGTGCCCGGCGATCCGACCGAGGAACTGCTCTATCAGGCAAGCGCCCAGCTCGCCGACCTGATCGTGCTGGGGGCGCAAGGCGCATCGGCGTTTGCGGCCATCACCCGTCACGGCGTGGTGTACAAAGTGCTGGCCCATGCCCATTGCCCGGTGCTTACGCTTTCGCCGGTGGTGCTGGCCGAGTGCGGCGCAAGGGGAGAAAAGGCGCGGCCGGCTGAAGTTTATATGGCGGGCGTTTTTTAGGGCCGATTGCGCAGGCGGTTTCCATGCGGGCGGGCGAAGCTCGTCTGCCCGCGTGAAGTCTTGGGTATCTCTGTCCTGATGAGTCCTCAAATTGAAGAACCTGTCCAGAATCTATGACCGTCGAAGGGTACGGGCTTCAGCCCGTACGTTAAGGGCTGAATTCGGTCGTCCGGCTTTAGCCGCTGAGGGAATGCAAGCTATTGAAAAACCAACCCTCGTGCTAAAGCCCGCGTTGATTTTACGCCACTTATGGCACGGCTAAAGCCGTGCCCTTTCAAAGCAATGAGTTTTTCCGCAACCTGTGAAGCCCGTACCCTTCACCCAAGACAAAGTTATTGGGCAGGCTCTAGGGCATTTCTCCTATTGCTGTGATGGCATCCGACCCTAGCCGCAAAAGCAAAGGTCGGTGCCCAGAGGGCGCCCAGGTGGGGCACCCGAACTCTACACCATTAGGGAAAACGCTCTAATGTTGAACAGGAGCGTCGTCGACGTACACGACGGTGCACTTTTCCTTGTCGTGTGCCGACTGTTTGCAATGGTCCACGGCCCTCTCTCGCGCTTCATCCACCGTCATAGCGGCGACGGCCATGCCGAAGAAGTGATCGGATGTTGCGAACGCCCGGTGGGGTCCGAGCAGCAGATAGCTTTGAAATGCCTGCAAGCCTGTCTCGCTCAGGCCGGCGGGCGGCGAAACGTTGGGCGGTTTGATCTCGTGCAGAGGTTCCGCCAACGGCTGGATATTCTGCTGCTTCAGAAAGCTATCGACCGCCGCCGACCATGCATCCACGTGACGGAACAGCGAGTGGCCATCCGATCCGACGGCAGGCTCAAGAACAAACTGATCGTTGCCGCCCTTGGAGTGGAAGGCTTCTTCAAACTTCTGCGCCAGCTCCGGCCAAAAATACTTGTCGTTCTCCGCATAGAGCCAGAGCATGGGAACGCGCGAGGTCTTGCCGAAGCTGCGGTAGGCGCCGATAACTTGGTTGGCAAGCGGCACGTCGTGGTCGGCTCTGGAGCCCATGCCTCCGGAAAAGTTGATCGCCGCAATCAGGCCGGGAGGAGCATTTGCCGTGAGCGCCGTGGTCGCAAACCCTCCTGTAGAAACGCCGGCCGCGACAATGCGCGTGGCGTCGACCTGCGGAATCCCGCGAGCGTAGTCGATGGCCATGCGCAGGTCCTGCGTTGCGTTTTCGGCGGCTTGCTCGGGATCGATCTGCATGCATCGCGGACAGCGGTGCAAATCCTTCTCGCCGCCTGAGATTCCGTAGCCGCGGCGCACCACGGCGAGGACAAAGAATCCCCTCCGCGCAAACCACAAGGCCTGTGGCAGTAGCTGCCAGGGCGTTACCTGCGCCTGCTCTTCCGCGATGCGCGACGATCCGTGGGTAAGCAGGAGGAGCGGATGCTTTCCGGGCAAATCCGCGTAAACCTGCAGAGCATCGAGGCCGTTGATCCCCGCCAGCACCCAGGGAATTCTAACCTCACGCTCGATGTAGCGTTGCGCATGCCCGTTCGATCCCGCGGACAACAGAATCGAGAGAATAAGGAATGAGAATGCCAAAGGATTTCGCACAGCAGAATGGTACACCGGCGCTGGGCTTTGCTTTACGGCTTTTTTGGCTTCTCCGGGTTCGTGGTCTTGGGCGCGATGGTAGGGGCGAAAGCAGTACCGCATGGCGTTCCACCGCACAGCGCGCCGGTAATTCCCTGGCTCTCGGTGATGGTGAAGATGCGATCTTCCGCGGGCAGCTTCACGAATTCCTTGGCGCCGGAGGGCCAGTGAATCTCTGCGGTGCCGGCGTCGGTGGCATCGCCCAGCCCGAAATGCAGGCGGCGGTCGTTGGCGGAGATGTAGCTGCCGCTGGATTGCACATCCTGGCGCATGCGCATACCGTTGGCCTTCAGGTAAACGGTCGCGCAGGTAGCGTCGCGCGGACTCTTCCTGCCGGTTTTGGGGTCGACACCGCCCACCAGGGCGAGCTCTACCCAGTGATGATGGTCGGGATTCACATTGCGCAGCAGGGTGGGCGGCCCGTCGATGGGATTGATGACGACATCGATCTTGCCGTCGTTGAACAGATCGCCAAAGGCGGCTCCGCGCGCCGGAATCACCAGCGCCAGCCCCGTGCCGTTCACTGCCGGAACGTAGTCGAACTTGCGGCCCTTTACATCAGGCACGTTGTGAAACAGCAATGGCCGTTCGGCCCAGGTCGTGCCCCAGTCGTGCTGGTCTACCTCGGGATAGACGTGACCGTTGACCGTAAACAGATCCAGCCAGCCATCGTTGTCGTAGTCGATGAAGGCGTCGCCCCAGCCGACGAAGGGAATCGTGATCTGTGCGACTCCTGCCTTGTAGCTCACGTCGGTAAAGCTGGCATCGCCGTCGTTGTGGTAGAGCACTTTGTAGTCGTCGCCGAAGTCGTCGACAAACAAATCGATCAGCCCGTTGTTCTCGTAGTCGCCCTCGGCGATGCCCATGGAGGCAATCTCGCGCCCGTCCTTGTTGAGCGCGAATCCCGAGATGTAGCTCTGGTCGTCAAAGGTGCCATCTCCCTTGTTGATGTAGAGATAATTAGGCTCCGAGTCGTTGCCGATGACCAGGTCCGGCTTACCGTCGTTATTGATGTCAATGAAGAGCACGGAGAAGCCGTAATAGCGATCCTTGTCTTCCACGCCCGCCTTTACCGTCACGTCGGTAAAGGTGCCGTCGCCGTTGTTATGAAATAGGTGGTCGGGCTCGCCGCGCAGGCCTCTCGGCCCGCAGTTGACGTTTGCGCCTCGGTACAGGCAACTGGCATAACCAACTGCCTTGGTGCCGGCGATGGGCAGGTTGTCGCGGTCGAAGTGCACATAGCCGGTCACATACAAGTCCAGCAGTCCGTCGCCGTCGTAGTCGCCCCAGGCCGAGCCGGGCGACCAGTTGCCCAGCGCCACGCCGGCTGTTTCCGCCTTGTCGGTGAAAGTCCCGTCGTGGTTGTTGTGGTAGAGCCGGTTCTTTCCGTAGTTGCCCACATAGATATCGGGCCAGCCGTCGTTGTCGTAATCGGCGACCGAGCAGCCATAACCCCAGCGGTCATTTTGTACTCCCGCCTTGGCGCTCACGTCGGTAAAGGTGCCGTCGTGGTTATTTCGGAAGAGCGCGGCGTGCGGCGGCGTCTCCTTGCCGTCCAGCGAATCGAAGGTCGCGCCGTTGACGAGATAGATCGACAACCAGCCGCTGTTGTCGTAGTCGATCAGGCAGACACCCGACCCGTTGGTCTCGACGATGAACTTCTTTTCCGGCACGCCCATCTTGTGAATCCAGCCGGAGAGCCCCGCGGATTTGGTGATGTCTTCAAAGACCACCGGTCCTGAGTCCACAAAGCCGCCGGCGGTGATGGGCCGCTTCTGCTTGTCGTATTGCGGAGCGGCTCCAATGCCGCCGGCAATGCCGCTCATGCCCGTTTGCGGTTGTTGCGGCGCAGTTTGACCGCCTAACGCAGCGGGCTCGACAGCCGTCGCTTTCAGAACGCTGGAAGAAGGTTGAGCTCCACTCGGTCTGCTCTGCTGTTGCGTCTGTTGCGCCCAGCAATCGCCAGGAATGGAAAGAGCCAAAATAAGAATGCCGGAAAACAGTCCGCGAGCAGGCAGCAACGAAGGTCCTCCACAGGTTGAAGTCTATCGTAACCGGCACCGCGGATGTCTGTGTTTGCGCTGCTGCTCCATTTGGGACAGACCGGCCGGCGACCGCATTTGTATCTTCGAGCAGCGACCAAATTACGGAGGCAAACCGAATGGACAAGCCGGCAGCGAGCTCCCCAAATGTTGCGCCCATCGCGGCCCCGGCTGCGAGAAAGGACCGGACGGTTCACGACCACTTCGGAAGATTCGCTACCGCGGTATCGGGGTGGCTCGGCTCGACTTGGGCATTTGCCGCCGCGGGCCTGGTGATCGCGGTGTGGGCTGGCGCTGGGCCTGTTCTTCATTTCTCTGAAACATGGGCGCAGGCCATCAATACGGGAGCGGGCATTGCGACTCTGCTGATGGTCCTGCTCATCCAAAGCACTCAGAATCGCAACTCCCGCGCCATCAATCTGAAGCTCAATGAACTGATCCGGGCCATGGATTCAGCTCGAAATCAGTTGATCGATATTGAGAGGCTCAGCGATTTGGAGCTGGATGAAATGCAGGCCACATACGAAAAGATAAAGACCAGTTGGACCGCGCGCCAAACGCGATTGCCTCGCAGCCCAATAGAGAAGTGAGGCAGGGAATCGATGTGGTCCATATGGTACTGTCTCCCGCCCGGCATTCGTGAACAACTACACATTAGGAGCGTGAAGGCGCTTATGGGCGATCAGTCAAGCGCTTTCGCGCGCCGAGAACGTGGGCGCACAGCAAGGTCAGATCGGCGCCGGCCGTTGGCCGCTCGGTGGGCAGAAACAGGAGTATGTATGAGAATTGCCGGAATCCTCTTGATCGTTGCCGGAATGACAGCCTTCCTCTTCGGAGGCTTCTCTTATAAGAGCCATACTCGAATCCTCGATGCGGATCTTGTAATGGTTAGCGCAACAGAAGACCATGCGGTGCGCATTCCCCCGTTGTTGGGCATCGCGGCCATACTCGCCGGCGGCGGGCTGATGTTCTTGAGAATTCAATGGGTCAGAAAAGGCCAGTGATACTGCGCATGATTCTTTGCATCCACTCCACCTCTGCCACGATGAGTTGATTCGGAGTTACATCGAGAGATTGCTTGCGCAGGGCAATAGACGGCTTGAATTCAACCAACTGCCAGTTGCGCCGATATCCATATTGGTTTCCCGATTGCTATTGACTTTCGATCTGAACGAAATATGCCTGGCGGCTTTCGCGGATTCCGATCCGCGATGCGAGAGTTCTCGATTTGAACGATGCCGGAGAATTCCGGCTGCCGGCCCGCATATCGGAGCTGGGAGTTTTCTTCCCCGGAAAGAGAGCCGAATAACCGGGCCATTAGGCACGACGATTCTGTGCCTCTTCAGACGGAAGCCTGCCGGCGGGACCTTCCTTTGGGGGCGGGAAGCTAAGGGGGAATGGAGCCGAAGATCGGACTTGAACCGATGACCTGCTGATTACGAATCAGCTGCTCTACCAACTGAGCTACTTCGGCTTGCTGCTCCTCAGATTGAAGGGCCCGGGCTTCAAAATGAAGGGTACGGGCTTCAAAATGAAGGGTACGGGCTTCAGGATGAAGGGTACGGGCTTCAAAATGAAGGGTACGGGCTTCAGGATGAAGGGTACGGGCTTCAGGATGAAGGGTACGGGCTTCAGCCCGTACATCAATTCAGCAAAAACACATCCGGGCTTTAGCCCCTGAGGGATGCTTCTTCTAAACTGACCCACCGCCAACTGCTCCTCAGATTGTATCGTTGCCGTCAGATTAGGTAAAGTTTGTGGGGCGGGCAAAGATGCTGGCGCAGACCATTCAACTCGGACTTCGCATCCTGATCGTGTGGGCGGGCGGCTTCTTGATGGCAGTGGCCGTCGCTGCGATTCTTCCCGACAAGTTCGGTTTCACCCTCACCACCACCGAGAAGACGCTGTTCATCCCCTTCAGCCGCGTCGGCTTCTGGACCTGCGTCCTCGGCGCCCTGATCGTCACCGCCCTGGTAGTCTTCCGCGCCATCCGCGCCGACATCGGATAGTGCCAACCAAAATAGGCATGCCCCAGGAAGGAATGAGGTTCTAAGGAATGAAACTCTGCTTCCTTTTGATAGCCATCATGCTTTTGTGCCCAATCTCAGTCAGCTCACAGACGAATGAGACGCCCCCCATTCCGATCGAAAAGGAACCCCACCATAGTCTCGCGTTTGAAAACGACCGTGTACGGGTTTTCCATCTTCAGTTGCAGCCGAACGAAGCGACGAAAACTCATCGACACCCCTCCTTTTACGCCTACTTCTCATTACGGCCAGTAACGATCTCAAACGAGGTCGCAGGCCGCGCTCCAGTTATCACCCAGCTCGAACAGGGAGAACTGCGCACTTCAAAAGGTGGGTTCAATGTGGCCGAACGAAACAAATCCAACGAACGGGCCGATGTCTTCGTTGTCGAACCCATAAAATCGTCCGGAGGTGGGTTTCCAACGCCACTTGCGATTCGCATGCACGACGCTGGAGTCTACGAGCTCTACAACGGGCCAACCCTGCGTGTGCACTCCTTTGGGATTGCGTCCGATGGCCGATTAGGAGAACATGCGGAAGCATACGATTCTCTTGTTATTGCCTTGACTGACTCAACAATTCGCGAAATTGCCACGGGAAGCCGGTCCGCAGATTGGAACATGAAGGCCGGAGATGCTCGATGGATTCCCCGCGGAACGACCCATTCCGAAAGGAACATGGGACCAACGCCCGCCGCCTTAATGGTGTTCGAGTTCAATTAGGTGAATGCGGCGGGCGCCCCGCCCAATTCTCCCTCATCCATTGCCCGCAAACGAGCTATACTCCCTCCCATGCAAGTCGATCCGATAGAAGAGTGGCGAAGGCTCCGTGAGCACTACACCCAACTGAGCGGCGAAGAACTGTACGAGCTGGCTCTCGATTTTGGCGATCTCACCGAGAGCGCCCAACAGGTTCTGCGCGATGAGATGCGAAGCCGCGGCCTCGACGATCCGCGAGCTCCGCGCCAAATGCCAAATCATGCATCCGGTCTCATCGCTTCGAAATCGGAGCCGCACGCCGGCCCGCCGAACTCCGCAAGCACAGATCAAGCCGCGGATCAAGAGACCGATCTTCATCGTGAGTACACCTGGAAGACGCAGCTGTGCGAGTGCGAGAGCACCGAGCAGGCGTGGCAGCTTCATCAGGTCTTGCGGCAGGCGGGAATCGATAGCTGGGTTGAGCAGCCGGGCTCGCGTTACTCCTTCGGCATCAGCTATCCCAGGGTCATGGTCGCGGCCGACCAGCTTGAGAACGCAATCGAGATTGCCGCCAGACCGATCCCCAAGGAGATCGTCGAAGAATCCCAAATGGATCCGCAGGAGTATGAGCCGCCCACCTGCCCGAAATGCGGCGCAGGCGATCCGGTGCTCGAAGGCGTCGATCCGTTCAACTCGTGGCGATGTGAAGCCTGCGGAAACCAGTGGACAGAATCGGCCGACGCCGCCAATGTCGCAGCCTCAAGCGAGACATAAAAACCGGCTGCAGCGAAGCGCAAAACCAGCCCCAAAAAACGGAAAGAGCCACCCGGCAACAGGGCAGCTCTCTCCTCAGGGAGAATAGTTCCAACGGAGGCAAAACCATCGAAACTTTCTGGCTGCATAGTAGGGGTGTGCGAAGAGCGTGTCAAGCGGAAATCTGGAAGGAAATAAGTGGTTGTGATTCAATAACTTAAAAATCAATTTCCGCGGCAGTCCGGGGATGGCTCTTCGCCGCGTCTTCGCCTTTTTTGACTGTGATTTCCCCGGTATTTATGGGTGTTTCTTAGGGTTTATGTCCAGTTTTCCACAACTTTAGGCTCCCCATTAACCCTTCGGATGCGGCCTGTCCGCTCCCGACGCCGGCTCCGGAGCCGGCTCAACCCATTCCTCCCGCAGATCGATGCGAATGAACTCCATTTCGTGAACCGACGAAACCGGCTTTCCACGCGCCATCCGGTACAGCGCCCGCCCGCCGCCCAGGAAGAATCCCAGCAGAATGGCCGCGCTGGCGCCGATGATGACCAGGGTTACAATGCCGATCAGCAGTTGCCCGGTCTTTGCCACCTCTGACTCCGTGGGCTGCGGGATCGACGTGATCTGTGAATCGTAATGCACCATGGCCAGCAGCTTGTGGCTCTCGTCGGGAATGGCATCGCCGGAGACGAGAGCCACGAGCGGCCCGCTGCGCCTCACCTCAAGCGAAGCAGCATCAGAGTCGGCCAGCGGCTTCGGCCACGCCGGCACGGCCTTGCTCCCGGCCTTGATGTAATCGCGAATTCGCGTCTCTTGCGCGGCAGCCAACTGCGGCGTCGGGTAATCGATAATCGTCAGCGTGGCAGGATTCGAACGCAGCGAGTAATTCGCCGTCACCGCCTCGGCGCCGCGATCGAAGCCGACCAAATCTGGCGGCAACACTCCGCCCGAGCCCGCATAGCTGGCCGGCCCCAATGCGTAGTGCGTAGTCTGCCCATCGAGCGCGTCCTTAGGCAGATTGCCCAGAATCGGCGGCGGCAGCGCCCTCAGCCCGTCGGGAACCGGCATCATGCCGGCCAGTTCGCGCATCTCCGCGGCAGACATGGAACCGAGGCGCGAGAAATTTGCGTCCACCAAAGTGTTGCCCACCCAAAAGAGCACGCGGTTGTGATTCGACGTCGCTCCCGTGCCGATCTCTTCTTTGGGCCAGCCGTTCTGCCGGTAAAACGAATATGCGCCGAACGCCCCGCTGGCGTCGTGAAAGCGCAGCGCGCGCAGGCTCAGCGTCTCGCCGCTGCGTTTGTAATTCCCCAGCGCGCCGTCGGTGAAGTCGTACTCCTTCAGAGCCTCGGCGTTGGCCGCGTCGGCCTGGCCGGCATCGGTGAAGGTCTTCGGCTTGTCGGCGGAAACCCACCCCGCGAATGCGTCCGGCAGCAGCGCCTTGAGCACTGGCGGCAGCGTCAGGTGCGTCACGCCCTGAGGCTCAGGCGTCTTTGCCGGCGCAGCCTGCGCAGCCGCGGAAGGCGGGCTCCAAGGCAGGGCCGCGAAACCAACTGCACAGACTGAACAAGCCAGGGCTGGAATCCAACGCATCGAGAAATGCTCCGGTATTCAGGGTACACGTTCCCGTCGGCGCAAGTCGCCACGGCATCCCCTCTTTAATTGGACACTGACGGAGCCGGAAAGGTTCCTGACTCAAACTCCTACCAACCCGGTTGGCCGACGAATGTAGGTGGCGGCGGATTTGGATAGAGTATCTGCCCAAGCGCCGCATAGCGCCCGCCATAGAACAACAGCGCGTAGTTGCGGATCCAGGTTGCCACCGGCCCGCCAAGGCTGAAAGCCACCAGCAGGCCAAGCCCGGCTCCGGTCACGCCGAACATAATTTCGATTGCAACACGAATGAATGCAATCACGCCGGTCCCGTGCGCGAGCACCGCGTGGAATCCCATCCCCGCCAGTCCCAAAGCGCCGAATACGATCAACAGCGGAAGAGCCGCCACGATGAACACGCCGATCATGGCCACAAACGGCAGCACCGCGCGCAGGAAAAGGTAAAAAAAGAACGCTCCCTTTTCCGCTCCGATGCGCGGCCGCACCGCCGCCCAGGCCTGGCCGAAGGATGCATTTTCAAGCGCCATGTGCGGCAGCATGAAGTCGCGCATCACCACATCGATCACGTAGGCCAGCAGAGACAAGACGAACACGATGGCGATCAACGGCAGCAGGGTCAGAAGGAATTTGCCAACGTCGAAGTGCCCGCCTGCGTCTGCATTCCTGATCAGTTCGAAGAAAGTGAAGAAGAATGGCAGCAACAGCAGAGCGAGGATCGCCAGAAAGCAGAACCAGATAACCAGGCTTGCCGTGAAGAGGCGCATGGCCTGCGCTC
>Ga0326727_10002319_pt1 | contig 65835 bp, 49 predicted proteins | sample MB2enrmetagenome_FD_207643 | JGI IMG/M metagenome (GOLD analysis project Ga0326727, IMG submission 207643) | Lab enriched peat soil microbial communities from McLean, Ithaca, NY, United States - MB29MY | ecosystem: Environmental > Terrestrial > Soil > Wetlands > Peat | place: USA: New York...
GTATAGAACTTGCTCTGGAAGTAGATAAACGACATCCAGATCAGGTTGGAGGCGCCGTCGCCGAACGCATAGCCGACCTTGTCGAGAATCGAAAGCTTTTCGTTCTTCGCAGTCATGGTTTGCCTGTCAATATGGGTCGAAGGAAATTCTACATCAGCGAGGAATGCACGTGCGATTTGCGGGTGGGCTAGCGTGGTGAGCCGGAAATTCGCGCCACAATGAGTTGTCATCCTGAGCGAGTCCCGGCGCGCCGGACGAGTCGAAGGATCTGCGGTTGTTTTTCCATGGACTTCAGATCCACCACACCAGGGAAGCCGGGACAAAATCCGCCCTCTCTTCGCCCGCCATAGCGTTTTCGATTCTGCTCCAAAGAGAATGCAAAATGCCGAGGGTCAATTTCCTCAAGAAATTGACCCCTCGCACGGTTCTGGCGATGTGAACAAGTGAATCGAAAACGCTCTAAAAATGCCATCCGGCTTTTGCCGATTAATTCGCGGTTTCTGCTAGCGTGGTCTTAGGGCTTGCCGAAGAGGGATTTCGGCAGGCCTTTTCTCATCGAGAGGGGCTTTCCATGCAACTGAGCGCCGCAGGACTGGATCTGATCAAGGGTTTCGAGGGCTTTCGCAGCCAACCTTACACCGACGTAGCCGGATTCCTGACCATCGGCTACGGCCATCGCATCGTGCCGCCCGAGTCGTTCCCGAACGGCATCAGCCAACCCCAGGCCGTGGCGATGCTGGCCAGGGACGTCGCCGTGGCCGAGCGCGCCGTCCCCCGCCTGGTCAAGGTGGATTTGAACCAGGGCCAGTTCGACGCCCTCGTCGACTTCTGCTTCAACCTCGGCGCGGGACGGCTGGCGAGCTCCACTCTGCTCCGCTGCCTCAACGCCGGCCGCTACGATGCCGCCGCCGAGCAGTTGCTCCTCTGGGATCTCGCCGGGGGCGAAGTCAATCTGGGATTGAAGGCCCGCCGCGAAACCGAGCTCCGCCTCTGGAAGTCGGGAGCGCAAGCGTGCCAGACCGCCGCCTGAATGTCGGGTTCCTCAGTCTTTGCTTTCTCGTTCCCTTGTCCCCTTGGTCCCTTGCGCCGTGCTTTCCGCCACTTCCAGCCGCTCATCGGCCTGCAAATACCCTTTGCGCCGGAACCAATCTTCCATCGCCGCTTGCAGCCGATCGAGGGGAACGCGAGCCCCAACTTCCAGCAATCCATCGCCAGCAGGAAACGTATCGTCGAAGATCGCATCGTTGGAAAAGTTGCGCATGGCAAAGTTGTCAATCTGGCGGATGGGGCAGGCGTGGCGCGCGCCGGCCGCATCGATCCGTTCCACGGAAATGCGCCGCGCGAACATGCTTCCACTCTAAACGAGCGCGGCATGTCGATACGGTAGACTCAAAAGATCGCGGAGCTGGTTCGCACGCGCGCGGCTCCGCACTGGGAGCTTAGCCGTGATCCTTCTTTTGCAGTGGTTCCTGTATGCGCTCGCGCTCCTGATTGTGTCCTGGATTGTGCCGGGCTTTCAGGTGGCGGGACTGTGGCCTGCGCTCATCGCCGCGCTGGTCATCGGCTTTCTCAACGCCACCGTCGGCCTCTTCCTCAAGATCGTCACCTTCCCGCTCACCGTCATCACGCTCGGACTCTTCCTGCTGGTCATCAACGGCCTGATGATCCTGCTGGCTTCGCATCTTGTGCGCGGCTTCACCGTGCACGGCTTCTGGCCGGCCTTCTGGGGCGCGGTGGTCCTGGCGCTGCTGGGTGTGGTGATTCGGAGCCTGACGAAGAACTCGTAGCGGTCTACTGCGCAACCGGCTGCGGCGCAGCGTGACTCGCCGCGGGCTGGGCGATGCGGTTCTTTTTCGGCGCTGCGGCCTTCTTCGCGGGCTGCTTCACCGTCGGCCCCGGAATGGTCTCCGGAGTGCGAATCGCTCCCGCTCCCGAGAACCCTCCCGAAGCCGGAATGCGCGCGGGCATCACGATGACTTTGCCGTTCTGGCCCTGCTCGACGCGGTTCAACACGCCCCAACCGCCGCCGACAACCACAAACACAATCGCTGCCGCCGCGGCCGTGCGCATCCAGTTGCTCTCGATCGAGAATCGCGAACGAATCCCCGCCGGCCAGGCCACAACCTTGCCCATGCGCGGCGCCGCGCCGAGCGCCTCGTGCACGCGATCTTCAAGTCCTTGAGGGACGGGCAGGCTCGCGATCAGCCGCAGCGTCTCTTCCCCAAAATCGGAATTCGGCGCGGAACTCATCGGCTTGTGAGGGTTCGAATTCATCGCAAACTCCTCTCGTGCTCGTTCCTCTCGTAATCGAGCAGCTCGGCCATCAGGTTGCGCGCCCGAAAGAGCCGCGACCTCACGCTCGACTCGGTAATGCCGAGAACCGAGGCGATCTCCACGCTCGTCAGCTCCTCGAAGGCCGAGAGCAGCAGAACCTCGCGTTCTTTCGCGGGCAGCCGCTCCACGCAGGCCAGTACGCGGGCATGATGCTCGGCCGCGGTGGCCAACTCCTCTTGAGAGAGCCCCTTCGCAGGCAGCACGCGCGCCAGTTCTGCCACGTCGTCGGTCTCCGGACGGGTTTTCGCCCGCCGCTTGCGGTCGAGCGTAACGTTCCAAACGATGCGGATGAGCCAGACGCGGTGGTCGCGCACCTCGGCGAGCGAATGCCGGTGCCGCAGCACGCGCAGGAAAGCCTCCTGCACGGCATCTTCGGCGTCACTGGGATTGCGCAGGACAGAATAGGCCACGCGATAGAGGGCCGCGGCGTACTGGTCGACCAGCGCCGCGATGGCAGCGTCTTCCGCGCGCCGGCGCGCATCCTCATTCACCGCGCTCGTGGGAATCTCCATCCATCCTGCGTAAATGGCCTGGCTGGTGCTCATCAAATACCAGACGCAGGCCGCCGGGAAAGTGCTCAGGCCTGCTCTCGCCCACGCCGCATGGCCGTGTGCGAGTGCGCCGGGCGGACGGCCTTCGCCAAGGTCTTACTTTGAGCCCAGCTTCTGCGCCGCAATCTCGCCTGCCGCGCCGTCCTTATCCGCGTCCCGGACCTTGGCCCAAAGCGCGCGCGCCTGATCCTGCTTGCCTTCCGAGGCGTAGAGATCGGCCAGGTCAAGCTGCGCCACGGGAGCTGAAACCGTGGCCGATGGCTTGGCGACGATCTGGTTGTAGAGATCGATGGCCTCGTTGTCGCGGGAGGTTTGGTGGTAAAGGCCGGCCAGCGCCAGCTTGGCCAGGTTCGAAAGATTGCGGTCCCAGGAGTGCGATGCGGCCGTCAGCTCAGTCTCGGCCGACCCGTTCTGGCCCAGTTCCACATAGGTCACGCCGGCAAAGTAGTGCGCCCTCGAGCCCTCGGGCAGCCAGCCAAAATCGTGGGCCACGGCCACAAACTCCCGATTCGCCTCTTTGGCGCGGTCGGCCGCGGTTGCGTAGACGCCCGGCTCGGGCGGAGCTCCCGGTAGGGCCAGCGGCGAGGTATAAACATCCAGGGCCGCGCCCAGGGCAGCGTTGGCCGCCGACGAGCGCCAGGCCCCATAAATCCAGCCGCCAACGATCAAAACAAGAATCGCTCCTGCGGTGATCGCCCAGCGCACTACGCTGGTTTGATGCTCGCTAATCCAACTGGCGCTCGAGACAGCAGCTTGGGCAAATTTGTCGTTCTTAAGGGCGCGACGGGTTCGTGTATCCACAGGTTTCTTATGTCCTTCGTTGCTTGACTTGCAGGCGGGTCCGAACAGGTGAGGGCAGCGCTACTGCAACCCAATTAGTTTATCAGCGCGGTTTCGGCAGGAGCAAACCAGGCGGCCATCAATCGCCGCTCCAAATCCGCGCTCCCCGCATTTTTCCGGCGCGGCAATCACTAAGCGGACTTCCGGCGCTGGCGGGAAACCCGGGAGGCCGGCCGGATGCGGACCCATCCCGCTTTCTTTCCGCCTAAAGAGCTGTGAACCATAAACGCGGATCGGGTGAGTCGCGCAGCCTGGGCCCGGCTGTCGATCTCTGAAAGCTGGCTTTCGCGGGCGGTGATGTTAAACCGAACCGTCTTCTCCGGCTCGGCCGCATCCACCAGAAAGGCGACGGCTCCCTTCATCGCAGGGTCATGGCCAAGGTCATCGAGGGTGGAAGGATCGGGCAACGCTTCGCCGTCTTCCCGCATGCCGGCGATATGCAAGGAGAGTGCTTCGGCCGCCATACGGCGCGCCTCCTCGAGCGAGGTTCCCGCCGTAATGCATCCCGGAAAATCGGGAAAGCTTACGCCGTAGTCCGATCTTGCGTCTTTGTGGAGATATGCGATGTATTCCATGGGTGGCAGCCTACCTTAATTTGATGCCGGCCTGCTTCTCAATCGAGCGAAGGGTCCCAACAGGCACATCCTTGCGCGGCGACGGTACCGTGACACGTCCGGGTTTCGTCGCATGCTTGAATTGCTTGTGGCTCCCAACGTGAGCAACCTCGTACCATCCACCGTCTTTCAGCCTTTTGACGATCTCGCGGCTGTCCATCGTTTCCCTGCGCTCTTTCGCTCCCATCAAGAATACACACTCGATACACACTTAGCAAGAGCCAACTGCCTCCTGGCGCAAGCTGAAGCTCAGCCCCGCCAGGCCGTGCCGGCTTGCCGCGCCGCGCCCGGAACGGTAGGCTAACAGCATGTACGAGGACTTCCACGTCGCCGACCGCTGGAGCGGTGAAGACCTGCACTGCCGCTGGAAAGGGACCATCGTGGCCATTGCCACCCGCCACGCCGATGCGGTCGATGTGCGCTTCGACGTTGGTGGCCGCCCCATGTGGATCGCCCTGCCCTCGACCGCATGGGTGGAGCAGAAGAAGCGCACGGGCAAGGTGATTACCGACCAACTCGCGGCGCAGATCGGCGGGCGTTATCTCAAGCAGCTCATCGAGGAAGGTTACGATTCGCGCCGCGAGATCTACACCATGACGGTGCCCGAGGTGCTCGAGCACCTCGACGCGGTGGTGACCCAAGCCAAAGAGCAAGGCGCAATGCCCGTGCTACCCGTAGGACCGTAACCGGCGTCCAAACAGCGCAAAGTACGAGCGCTTGACACACGCACCAGGACTTGATTCGCGCTCTCATGATTCGCTGTCTCGTTGACCCCATTCTCGCCGCTTTGCTCGCCTGCGGTCTTGGCTCTGGCGTCGCGCAATCCTCCAGCCCCCCGCCCAATGCGCCCCTGCCCAATCCCACTGAGCTCCTCGAGCGCGCACTCGCCAACGAGCACGAGCTCGCTGCCGAGCGGGAGCGCTACGAGTGCCGCGTCACGGACAATGTTCTCGAAACCGACAGCCGGGGCAATACCAAAAAGAACACCACGGAAGTCAAGGACCAGTTCTTCGTCAACGGCATCGCCATCGAGCGCACCCTCCAGAAGAACGGCCAGGATCTCACGGCGGAGGAGACGAAGAAAGAGGACGAGCGTGTGATGAAAGAAACGCTCAAATACAACGACCAGGCGACGGCCGCGAAGGAACAGGACAAACAGCACCAGAACGTTGAAGACATTATGGAAGCGATGATGCTGGTCAACGGGCATCGCGAGCGCGTCAACGGCCGCAGCGTTCTCTTCTACGACATTGTGCCCAATCCGCGTTTCGCGGCCAAGAACCTGATCCAGCGGATGGCTGAGGTCATGCAAGGCAAAATCTCCATGGACGAGCAGACGGGAAGGCTTATCGACTTGGACGTAAAATCCGTGGCGGATCTCAAGGTTGGCGGGGGCTTGCTGGCGGACCTGCACAAGGGGTTCTGGCTGCACGTTCACAATCATTCTGAACCCGACGGCGTCTGGCTCAACGATCTGGCAGAAGGCTCGGGCGACGCGCGCGAGGCGCTTTTTCTCCACCCCTACTTCCGCTTCAAAGAGGTCACCGACAACTGCCGCCTCTACTCCGCAACAGCCGTCCAGGTGGGCCCCGTACGGCCAGTCAAGAAGCCGTAGTTCCGCGAACCTGTAGCGCCGGCCTCCTGGCCGGCTGTAGTGCGGGCGTCCACGCCCGCACATCCAACCGCGAAAGCGGTTGTCATCCCGAGCGCAGCCGAGGGATCTGCGGTTGCTTTTGGCGATCTTCGCATCTCGGAAGATCGTAACTTCCGAATTGCCGGTGATTCGCCCGGAACGGCCCGGCGACGACAAGCCGACTTGCCGGGACCGACCCGCCGGATAGAGGGGCCGTCCCAACGATACAGAGCGGGTCTATACTCTTGGAATCGTCTAGGGCACCCTTACCGCAGACACAGCGGAGCTGTATCCATGCAAGAATCTGCTAGTGATGGCCAGAGGCCCGGGGCGCAAAACAGGCGAGGAAACTCGGAAGACACCACCATGAGAGATTTTGATTTTGACGTTTTCATCTCACATGCATCTGAAGACAAGTCAGTATTCGTTACCCCGTTGGCAAACGCCCTGAAAGGGTACGGGCTAAAAGTGTGGTTTGATAAGTTCACGCTGAAAGTTGGAGATAGCCTGCACGATTCAATCGAAAAGGGTCTCGCACGCTCCCGTTATGGCGTAGTGGTTGTCAGTCGTAAGTTTCTCGCAAAAAACTGGCCGAGGGCGGAGTTACGCGGCCTATTTGAAAGGGAGATGGAAGGACACAAGGTCATCCTTCCTGTTTGGCACAAGATTTCTTCCGCGCAGGTGAAGAAACATCTGCCTATGCTAGCGGATAAACTTGCGCTTCGAAGCTCAGATGGGACTGATGCGGTCGCGCGCTCCCTTGTGGAGACCATTCGGCCCGAACTCCTTGAATTGGACGCGAGAAAGGCATCCGCATTTGAAGCAGGTGAGAGCTTCATAGCCGAAGCCCGAAGGAAATATCCGGGCTACGACTTTACGGTCCAATCCGGCCCAGCGGCTGGCCCCATTTCGCCCGAGGCGAAATTCGCAATTGAAAAAGGCATGCGTAGAATTGAAATCCGTGTTGCTGACCCGTCAATAATGACGCGGCCCCCGGGCGGACGCGTTCAATTCTTTGGGGAGGGGGTCAAAAAGGCGATTGAGTTTCAGCGCACCGGCAAGCCGCAGAAATGGGAGCCCAGCGAGTTTGCCCTGAAAGATTGGAATGTCCCGCTTATGCCGCCGAATGTCGAAGGCACCATGATGGCGTTCGGAGGACAAAGGTTGCCGAATATTCCCCCGAGGCCTATTCGTGTCGAGGTGGGTTCCCCACCCGCTGTAGTCTTCCCGATAATGGAACTGCGGCCCGTTCGCTTGGGTACTCACGAATCGGAACTTGTCATTTCGGACAACGAATCGCCGCTCAAAATCAGCGTCGTTTTTCCAATCGGTACCAGCGGAGTCTCCAAAAGCACACGGGAGTTCGATCTAACCCTGTCTTGGAAAGAGACTTCCGAAAAGAAGGTATCCGAGTGCAAAAAACTGATCGAGGCCATCGATGCTTTACGCCTTGGCAGCCCATTGAGGCTTATCGACATCCGCCTTGATCAGCTCATTTTCGAGACAACTGTGCGCCTATCGGATAAAGCTGATCCCTTTGGAACCAATTTCCGGAGGACAGCTCTCCTTGCATCTCAAATTGAAGAGACATTCTCAGTATCTATGAGGATGCACGAAACCATTTCGGGAGAAGACGCCGAATCGCTCTTCCATTTCGACTGCCTGCTTAATGGAGGCGAATATGGAAGGGCAGCGAATAACACATTGCGTCTCGTTAAGGCTGACGGAGAAGCGGGCGCAGCGCAAGAGAGCTTCTTCAAGGGCGAATGGCCAGCGACGTTCACAGACGCGCCCTCGAATTATCCAGGGTATTTCCGGTTGTTCTCGCAACGAGTCCCAACACGCAATTGGGTTCGGGTCGTAGAGTTCACTCCGGCGGATGTTAGCGCCGCCATGAGAGTTTTTTCCGAGGCCCCAATAGGCACCGAGCTCAGCGTGGAAATCACGGCAAAGAGTCCCGTGCGCCTTCGCTGGAGAGACGATTCGATCCTGAAGGACATCGAGGTCGGAAAACTGGCGCAGTCGTAGCCTCGGTCCCTAGTAACGGCAAACGCCGCAAGGCCCAGGAATCGGGTTGTCCCTGGATCGCCGCCAACGCGGAGATCACTGTGCAGTAAGCACCCCAATGGGCGCGTCTTCCCCGCGCCTACGCTTCCGTATGCTCCACCTGCGCCGCATCCCCGCGCTTCAGCAGCCGGCTCAGAATCACGTAGAGCACCGGAATAAATATTAGATTCAGCACCGTCGACAACAGCATTCCGCCTACAATCGTCGTACCCACCGAGCGGCGGCCCAGCGCTCCGGCCCCAGTGGCGAAGACCAGCGGCAGCACGCCGAGAATGAACGCGAACGAGGTCATCAAGATAGGCCGCAAACGCAGTTCGCCGGCTTCGATCGCGGCGTCGGCAATGGAGCGGCCCTTGCGCCGCAACTGCTCTGCGAATTCGACAATCAGAATCGAGTTCTTCGCCGAAAGCCCGATCAGCATCACCAGTCCGATCTGGCAATACACGTCGTTCGCGAGCCCACGCAGCGAAACCAGGCCCAGCGCGCCCAGCACCGCCATGGGCACCGCCAGCAGAATGATGAACGGCAGCGCGAAGCTCTCGTACTGCGCCGAAAGCGTGAGATAGACAACCAGAATGCCGAGGCCGAAGATCACGATCGCCTTGCCGCTCGATTCCAGCTCGTCGAGCGTCAGGCCGGTCCATTCGTACTTCATGCCCTGCATCATGTTTGCTGTGGCCAGCTTCCCCATGCCGTCAAGCGCCTGGCCGGAGCTGTAGCCGGGGGCCGCGGAGCCGTCGATCTCCACTGAGCGGAAGAGGTTGTAGTGCGCAATCACCGGCGGGCCCGCGCTCTCGCTCACCGTCACCAGATTGTCGAGCGGAACCATCTGGCCCGAATCGGAGCGCACGTAATAACTGTGCAGGTCGCCGGCGTTCATGCGGAACGGCTGGTCGGCCTGCACGAAGACGCGATAGGTGCGATTGTTGTAGTCGAAGTCGTTGATGTACTCCGAACCCATGAAGACATTGAGCGTGGTTGAAATCTGCGCGAGCGAAACCCCCATCGCCTTGGCCTTCTCGCGGTCGATCGTCACCAGTTCCTGCGGATCGTTGGCGGAAAAGGTCGTGAACAGGCCGGTCAGTTCCTTGTGCGCGGGGCCTGCGTTCGCAATCTGGTGCGCCACGCGGTCCAGATCGCTCAAGGTGTTGCCGCCCTGGTCCTGCAACATAAATTGAAATCCGCCAAAGCTGCCCACGCCCTCGACGGCCGGCGGCTCAAAGGCCTCCACCAGTCCGCCGTTGGGAGCGAGCATCAGCATTTGCAACTTCGGCGCCACGCTCTTCAGGATCTCGGCCGTCGTTTGTCTCTTGCGGTGATCTCCTGGCATCGCGCTCGTATTCACAAACATCATGCCCGCATTCGACGAACTGCCGGCCAGGCTGAATCCGACCACGGAGAACAAGCCGCCCACATCGGGATTTTGCGCGATGATGCCCTCCGCCTGTTCAGCCAGTGCGGTGGTGTAGGTCAGCGAGGAGCCCGGCGGCGCCTGCACAATCACCATGAAATAGCCCTGGTCTTCCTGAGGAATGAATCCCGTCGGCACCGCGCGATAGACATAGGCCGTCGCACCCAGTCCGGCCAGGAACACCACCAGCAGCAGGTAGCGCAGTTGCAACGCCACGTGAATGACGCGCGCGTAGGTGTTCCCCAGCCAGGTAATGAAGTCGTCGGCGCCGTGAATAAAGGCTGCAAAAGCCCGCGAGACGAAATCAATGTGGAGAAAGTCCAACTGCCGCGGCCGGGCCTCTTCGCCGCGCAGGAAGAGCGCGGATAGCGCCGGCGAAAGCGTGAGCGCATTGAACGCTGAAATAGCGATGGAAAACGCGATGGTCAGCGAGAACTGCCGGTAGAGAATGCCGGTGGTGCCGGGAAAGAACGAAACCGGAACAAACACCGCAATCAGTACCAGAGAGGTGGCGATCACCGCGCTCGTCACCTCGCCCATGGCGCGCGAAGTGGCCTCGCGGGGCTTGGAGTGCTCCATGTGCATGTGGCGCTGCACGTTTTCGATCACCACAATCGCATCGTCCACCACCAGTCCCGTGGCCAGAGTGATGCCAAACAGCGTGAGAGAGTTGATGGAAAAGCCGAAGATCCTGATAAACGCGAAGGTGCCGATCAGCGAAACCGGAATGGTGACCGAGGGAATGATGGTGGCGCGCCAGTCGAGCAGAAAGAAGAAGATCACCGTGATGACAATGTAGATGGCTTCGATCAGCGTAATCAGCACTTCGCGAATCGATTCGCCCACTGCGGTCGTCGAGTCGAAGGCAATAGCGTACTCCAGGCCGGGCGGAAAGTTCTTCGAGAGCTGTTCCAGTTGAGCCTTCGCCTTGCGGTCCACCTCGAGAGCGTTGGCGTTGGAGAGCTGCTCCACGCCAATGCCCATCGCCTGATGGCCTCCATACTCGAGCAGCGTGCTGTAGTCCTCCGCGCCCACCTCCGCGTGGCCCACGTCTTTGAGCTGAACCAGCCCGTTCGCAGAGTTCTTGACGATGATGTTGTTGAACTCCTCCGGGCTGGAAAGACGGCCCACCACGCGCACCGGAATCTGAAACGCCTGCTTCGCGTCGGAAGGCGGTTGCCCGAGCTGCCCGGCCGGCACCTCGACGTTCTGCTCCACCAGCGCGTTCACCACGTCGGTCGCGGTCAAACTGCGGGCCGCCAAGCGGACCGGATCGAGCCATACGCGCATCGCGTACTTGCGCTCGCCGAAGATCAGCACATCGCCCACGCCCGGCACGCGCTTCAGCGCGTCCTTCACATAAACGTCGAGGTAGTTGGAGATGTACTCGGGCGAATAACGGCCATCGCGAGTAAAGAATCCCGCGCCGAAGACAAAATTGAAGTTCGACTTCGTGATGTCGATGCCGGTGGAAACAACCTCGCCCGGCAAACGGCCCTCGACGCTGGCCACACGATTCTGCACGTCCACGGCCGCGATGTCCAGGTTGTAACCGGTCTGGAAGGTGATGTCGATCTCACTGGTGCCGCTGTTCGTACTGGAGGAGCTGATGTAGCGCATGCCCTCCACGCCGTTGATGGATTCTTCCAGCGGAATGGTGACGGCCTTTTCAACGGTCTCCGCATCGGCGCCCACGTAAGTGGCCGTCACGGAGACCACCGGCGGCGCCAGCGTCGGGTACATGGACACGGGAAGATTGGGAATGCAGATGGCCCCGGCAAGAATGATCATCAGGGCGCAAACCGTGGCAAATACCGGGCGGTGAATGAAGAAATCTACAAACAATTTAAGCTCTCTTTCCCTGGGCGGATGAGGAAACAGTGCAGGGATTCGTGAAAAGGCACGACTTCACGGCTTGCTGAAAAACTCCGTGAGCGGGACGAAACGCGAAAGGGCACGACTTCAGTCGTGCCGCAAACGCCGCAAAATGACGGCGGGCTTTAGCCCCTGAGGGATGCTTCTTCGAAGCCACGTGTTCTCCTCACACCCTTCTCTTCCGCTTTAGCTTTGGCGCCAGGCGTTGAGCTTCCAGCCCTTTCTGAGGTGGAGCAATTCGCTCCCACAAAGCAAAAACAGCTAGAAGCTAGAAGCTAGGAGCTGATAGCTGTTCTTCTCACCCGCCGATCGGAATCACCGGCATGCCGTCCACCAGAAACTGCGTGCCCGTGACGATCACGCGATCGCCGGCGCTCAATCCCGAAACAATCGAATAGTTGTTGTCCACGGTATCGCCCAGCACCACCGGCGTGCGGTGCGCCACGGCCATGCCGTTCTGCTTCTGCATCACAAAAACAAAGCTCTGCTCGCCCTGCCGGATCACCGCCAGCACTGGAACCACCGCCATCGGCTTCGTGCTCCAGATGACCCTGGCCTTGACGATCTGGGCATTGCGCAGAATCTCCGGCCCCGATTTCACTGGGGCTTTCACCAGAATCCCCTGCAACATGCTGTCCACTTCCGGGGAGATGAAATCGACCGCCGTATTTTCCAGCACCTTGCCGCTGTTGTCCGTCAGGTCGACGCCCAGTCCCATGCGCACCTCGGCGGCACGTTCGGTGGGAATGTACACGTACGCCTCGAGATCCTTGTTCTCGTCCACCGTGGTCAGCACCGTCGACGTGGAGACGTAGTCGCCTACGTGCACCGGAATATCGCCCACCACGCCATCAAAGGGCGCGCGAATCGTGTAGTAACCGAGCAGTTGCTCCTGTGTCTTGCGCGACTCCACCGCCGCTTCGTAATCCGCCTTGGCATTCTCAAAAGCCTGCTGCGCCTGATCGTAGGCGTCGCGGCTGCTCACGCCGGCTTCAAACAGCTTCTTCTGGCGCTCCTGCTCGATGGTGTCGTAATCGAAGAGGGCCTTCTTCTGCCGTTCGGTGGCGCGCAACGAGGCAACCTCGGCCTGTTGCTGCCGCGGATCGATTTCGATCAGCGGCTTGCCGGCCTCGACGTGGTCGCCCGACCGCACGTGAATCTCGGTCAGCGATCCGCTCACCTGGGGTTGCAGCGTGGCCGAGCGCCGCGATTTGATCGTGGCCACATATTCGCTCGTCTGCGCCACCGGCTCCATGGCCACCGTCGCCGTCTGCACGGGAAGGCCCTGCATCGCCGGTCCGGCCGCTGCCGCCGGCTTTTTCTGGCAGCCGGTTGCCAGGATCGCCATGGCCATCGAGCTCATTGAAAAAATGCGTAACCAATTGCTTTGCGTCACTGGTTTCTTCCCCTGGCCACTTTATTCTCCGTCCATGGGCCTCGCGTGTGCTGGTTCAAACTTTGCCTGCGGCCGCGTACCGCCGCGCATCTTTAGTGCGGGCGATCCATTCCCGCTCCGCCTGGCATGGGTGGGCTTCGCCACGGCCTTGAACAATGATTCTCACCTGAAAAAATCGAAACCTACCGGGCCGAATACTACCGAGTCGAATCCTACCGAGTCGAATCCTACCGGGTGTTGACCCGCCTTCCTCGCACCGGCCGCCTTGCGCGCAATCCCCGCTCGGCGGGCAGGCCCGGCGACCTATCACAAGAATGGCAACAGTTATCGCCTCGTTCATCCGATACGCGAAACCGGATCATTGATGCAAAAAAAAAGCGAATGCGGCGCACCCTGCCGCAATGCTCTGCGCAGAGTCCACAGCCTTTATCGAGGATAGCGCACATCCTGGGTACGCCGTCTTGCCGCTGCTGGTTCCAGAAGGGCCGCTTGCGGCCGCGTGGCTGCGCTCAAGGCTTTTTGACACTCATTCCCCGAGTTGATAGCCTCATGAAGGACGCATCTAGCCGCACTCCCAGCCGCTCTCTGCTCTCCCAATCGTCCCCGTCGTCTAGCCCGGCCTAGGACACCGCCCTTTCACGGCGATAACACGGGTTCAAATCCCGTCGGGGACGCCATAAAGAATCATGCAGTTAGGGCCAAATGCATCTCTTCCGAATTCTCCTTTGGTAACGCTACGGTAACGATAGAACCCGAACTCGGCTCATTTTCGGCCTGTTCAATTTCTTCCGGCGATTGTCGCGAGGTCAACATGCGGAGCAGCCGACCGCATCGACCTGAGCCGGCAGCGGCGCACCATCGAGCGCGGAGATTCTCTGCGGGGCACAGCACGCCCTTCCGAGACGCGCCAGGTCCCTCTGCATCGCTTTCTCTTCCCTGATCACCGCAAGTGTTTCGCGAAGGATTCTGGCGGCACCAGCGTGCGAAGGCACGACGATCCTGTAATGCATCCATTTGCCCTCGCGGCGCGCGGCCACCACGCCGGCCCGTCTCAGATACGCAAGGTGCCGCGAAATCTTGGGCTGGCCTTGCCCCAGGATTTCGACGAAATAACAAACGCAAACCTCCCGCCCATCCATCAGGTTCAGCAATCGCAAGCGTGTCCGATCCGAAAGGGCCGCAAACAGCATGGCGACAGCGTAAGCTTTTTGGGAATGATCCACGCTCTAATAATATACGCGTTGACAGATATGTCCAGAAAAGAATATATTTGCTTTGACGTATACAAGGAGACGCGAGAATGGATTCCAAGACTAGCGTTCAGGAGCAGGTAAAGGAAAAGTACGGCAGCGCGGCCCGCTCGGTGGCGGAGTCCGGTAGCTTGCAGGCGTGTTGCGATCCCGGCCTTCGTTGCTGCGATCCGATCACAACGAATCTCTACAGCGCGGATGAGAAGGGGCTCATTCCGGAGAAGGCGGTGCTGGCATCGCTGGGATGCGGAAACCCCACGGCGTTGATTGAACTCCGCGCTGGAGAGACCGTCCTTGATCTCGGTTCCGGCGGGGGAATCGACGTGCTGCTCTCGGCACAGCGAGTGGGTCCGGCAGGCAAAGTGTACGGTCTGGACATGACGGACGAGATGCTGGCGCTGGCCCGCGAGAATCAGGGGCAGGCAGGCGTGGCGAACGTCGAGTTCCTGAAGGGTGAGATTGAGAACATTCCCCTGCCCGACAACTCAGTGGATGTCATCATCTCAAACTGCGTGATCAATCTCTCTGCCGACAAGGACCGTGTGCTGAGGGAGGCGTATCGCGTCCTCAAGCCTGGCGGGCGGTTTGCGGTTTCCGACGTTGTCGTCCGCGGCACAGTGCCGGACGAAGTGCGCAGCAGCATGCTCCTCTGGGTGGGCTGCATGGCCGGCGCGCTGGAAGAAAACGACTATGTTGCCAAGCTGACGAATGCGGGCTTTAGCGATGTTTCCATCGAGCCCACCCGTGTGTACAGCGTCGAGGACGCGCGCCAATTCCTCACCGAAGCCGGAATCGATGTCGATGCCATTGCTCCGCAGGTGAACGGGAGGTTCATGAGCGCCTTCATCCGGGCTGCCAAGCCGGAGGCGGCCTGCGGTGAGCCGGCTTGCTGCGCGCCCGTAACAATCGGAGCGAAGGAGTAAGCCATTGCCAGACCATTACAACGTCCTGTTTCTCTGCACCGGCAACTCAGCGCGGTCGATCATGGCCGAGGCCATCCTCAACCAAAAGGGGAAGGGAACATTTAGAGCCTACAGCGCGGGCAGCCGCCCTGCCGGGCAACCCCGGCCCGAAGCGTTGGGTCAGATTGAATCCGCGGGCATGTCCAGCGCAGGCCTGCGCAGCAAATCATGGGATGAGTTCGCCGCACCCGGCGCGCCCAAGCTCGATTTCGTCTTTACAGTCTGCGATAACGCCGCCAGGGAGCAGTGCCCCTATTGGCCGGGGCAGCCTATGACGGCGCATTGGGGCATTCCCGATCCGGCAGCGGTGAAGGGCACGCCGGATGAAATCGCGCGAGCTTTCCGCGATGCCTTCGTGGTGCTTGACCGCAGGATAGGCCTCTTTCTCTCCCTGCCGCTCAGCACGCTCGACCAACTCGCCATCAAACGCGAAGTTGAAAACATTGGCCGCTCATAGAGAATCTGGAGGCACGCGATTGAAGAAGAGCCGTCTTTCGTTCCTGGACCGCTACCTGACCGCGTGGATCTTCGGGGCCATGGCGGCCGGCGTCGCATTAGGTTCCCAAAGCTGCACGGTACGCGGTTCGCGATCGGCATAAGCAGCAATCTGTTTCCAGCCGGTCAAACGATCGGCGCCTGAACCGTTTGCCGCAGTGAGGCCAGAATCCCGGTTTAGGCCCATGGAAGCGCCCTCCAGAATCAAGCCAGGCACGCCGTTTGATGGGCTGTGGGAGGAGCTAATTTCGAATGGATGAGCTTTGGCGCCTCCAATCGTAGAGCGGGAACAAAGAAGGCCGTACCGGGAATCGGCAGACTTACGCGTTGATGCAGTCAATCAGGCGCGAATAGAAGAGAAATAGCATCAAGGTGAAGTGAGTACACTTCGGTTCGATTGACAATTGCGGCTCTCTTCCTATAATCATCCTGCCAAAATTTCCATAGCTCGGAGGGTGAGATGCGTTGGGGAATGCGTGCGCTGTTGTGTCTTGGGATTCTTGCGTCATTATTCTTGGTATTGTCGACTACGGGTTGCGGCGGTTCTTCGTCAGTAGGCCCTGTCACGGCGACGGCAACTGCAACTAACGTAGATGGAACAGATACAACGACTCTCACCGCCGCGGTGACCAACGACCGGAACTCGGCGGGGGTCACCTGGAGCACCAGCGCGGGAACCCTGTCAGATCAGACCACCACTTCGGCCACGTTTACGGCCCCGGCAGCGACCAGTTCCTCGCAGACGGTCACGATTACCGCAACCTCGGTTGCCGATACCACCAAGACGGGCACGGCGACGATCACCGTTCCGGCCGCTCCGGCGATTACCAGCCTCACCAGCGCCCAGCAGTCAGTGGCTGTAGGCACAACGTATTCGGTGACGCTGGCCGGCACCGGCGGCATTCCCCCCTACACGAGCTGGGCCGTGAAGAGCGGCACGCTCCCGTCCTGCCTTAGCCTTAGCGCGGCGGGCGTGCTCTCCTCGCCTTCAGTGCCTACGGCCGCCTGCGTGGGCGTCTACAGCAACATCGTCTTTTCCATGAATGATTCGGGCACGCCAACCGCCCTTACGGCCACCTCGTCGGCACAGACTATTACCGTCACCGGGCCGACCATCACGTTTAGCTCGACTTTGCCGGCTGGAGCCGTCGGCGCCGCCTACGCCGGAAGCGTGGCTGCCAGCGGCGCACTGGGCACAACAACCTACAGCCTGGCCAGCGGCGCACTGCCCGCTTCGGGCCATCTGACGCTGAACACCAGCACGGGCGCGATCACGGGAACTCCCTATGCGGCCGACGCGGGCACGTACCCCTTCACGGTCAAGGTGACCGATCAATACGGGGACACAGCGACATCGGGTGCGCTCAGCATCACGATCACCGCTCCCACCATCACCTTCCCCGCCTCGTTGCCGGGTGGAACCGTGGGCACGGCGTATAGCGCCAGCGCGGCGGCGACGGGCGCTCTGGGCACAACAACCTACAGCCTGGCCAGCGGCGCATTGCCCGCTTCGAACGACCTGGTTCTGAACGCCAGCACCGGCGCGATCACCGGAACACCCCATGCTGCTGACGTGGGTACCTATCCGATCACTGTCAAGGTGACGGATCAATACGGGGACACGGCGACATCGGGCACGCTCAGCATCGCGATCACCGGGCCCACCCTCACCTTCCCCGCCTCGTTGGCGGGCGCACCCGTGGGCACGGCGTATAGCGCCAGCGCGGCGGCTACGGGCGCGCTGGGCACGACAACATACGTCCTGGCCAGCGGCTCGTTACCCGCGTCGAACGACCTGGTTCTGAACGCCAGTACCGGCGCGATCACCGGAACACCCCATGCTGCTGACGTGGGTACCTATCCGATCACCGTCAAGGTGACGGATCAATACGGCGACACGGCGACGTCAGGCCCGCTGAGCATCACGATCACCGCGCCAACCATCACGTTCGCTACCCCGACAGCCACCGCCAGCGTCGGCGTGGCTTACTCGAGCAGCGCAGCGGCCACGGGTTCCGTGGGAACGACGACCTACGTCCTGGCCAGCGGCGCATTGCCCTCTTCGGGCCATCTGGTGCTGAACACCAGCACGGGCGCGATCACGGGAACTCCCTATGCGGCCGACGCAGGCACGTCCAACTTCACGGTCAAGGTGACGGACCAATACGGGGACACTGCGACCTCAGGCCCACTGAGCATCACGATTACCGCGCCGACGATCACGTTCGCTACCCCGACAGCAACCGCTAGCGTCGGCGTGGCTTACTCGAGCAGCGCAGCGGCCACGGGTCCCGTGGGAACGACAACCTACACCCTGGCCAGCGGCGCATTGCCCTCTTCGGGCCATCTGGTGCTGAACGCCGGCACGGGCGCGATCGCGGGAACTCCCTATGCGGCCGACGCAGGCACGTCCACCTTCACGGTCAAGGTGACGGACCAATACGGCGACACGGCGACATCAGGCCCGCTGAGCATCACGATTACTGCGCCGACGATCACGTTCGCTACCCCGACAGCAACCGCCAGCGTCGGCGTGGCTTACTCGAGCAGCGCAACCGCCACGGGGCCGGTTGGTACGACAACGTACGCCCTGACCAGCGGCGCATTGCCTGCTTCGGGCCATCTGACTCTGAACACCAGCACGGGAGCGATCACGGGAACTCCCTATGCGGCCGACGCGGGCATGTTCACCTTCACGGTCAAGGTGACCGATCAATACAACGACACGGCGACATCAGGCCCGCTGAGCATCAAGATCACCGCGCCGATCATCACGTTGAACTCAAATCTGCCGGCGGGCACGGTTGGCACCGCTTACGCGGGCAGCGTTACCGCCTCCGGCACAGTGGGGACAACGACGTACATCCTGTCCGGCGGCGCACTGGGGGCTTCGGGCCATCTGACGCTGAATGGCAGCACCGGCGCGATCACGGGAACTCCCTACGCCGCCGACGCGGGCACGAGCATCTTCGCGGTTACCGTGACGGATCAATACGGCGACTCGGCGGGGCCGTTCACAGAAAACCTTGTGATCAACGCAGCAGGAGCGATCACGTTCGGCGCGGCGCCCACTGGCACCGCGACCGACGGCGTGCTTTACTCAAGCGCTGTTACGGCTTCAGGCGGCGCGGGAGCCCTTACCTACAGCCTGGTCAGCAGCGGCAGCAGCAATCTTCCCTCAAACTTTGCTTTGAACTCCAGCACCGGCGCCGTATCTGGCACGCCTTCCAACCTGAGCTCTTTCACCTTCGACGTGCAGGCAGCGGACGCTTACGGCGACACCCCCGCCACGCAGAGCTATACCGTCACGGTCAGCCCCGGCGCAGCCTCCAAGCTGGCCTTCACGACCGAGCCTTCGTCGACAGGAACGGCGGCGACGCCCTTCGGCGCGGTGGTTCAAGTCGAGGATGTGAACGGCTTCCTGGTCACTTCCTCCACGGTCTCGGTGACGATTACCTCGACGGCCTCGGGGCTGACGGGCACGACCACGGTGTCGGCGGTGGGCGGTGTGGCCACCTTCACCAACCTGATCCTGGACACCTCCGGCGCCTACACGCTGACCGCAGCCTCCTCCGGGCTGGCCAGCGCCATCAGCAGCGGCATTACCATCGGCGCGGGCACGGCCTCCAAGCTGGCCTTCACCTCCGGGCCGCCCTCGGGCGGAACGGCTGGGACGCCCTTCGCTGCAGTGGTTCAAGTCCAGGACGCCTATGGCAACCTGGTCACTTCCTCCAACGCCTCGGTGACAATCACCTCGACAGTCTCTGGAGTAACAGGCACGACCACGGTCTCGGCGGTGGGCGGCGTGGCCACCTTCAGTAACCTGCTCCTGAACACTTCCGGCACGTACACGCTGACCGCGGCGTCGTCCGGGCTGACCAGCGCCACCAGCAGCAACATTTCGATCGGCGCGGGTTTACCCTCCAAGGTGGTCTTCACCTCCGAGCCGCCCTCGGCCGGAACGGCTGGGACGCCCTTCACTGCCGTGGTTCAAATCGAGGACGGCAATGGCAACCTGGTCATCTCCTCCACGGCCTCGGTGACGATTACCTCGACGGCCGCGGGAGTGACGGGCACAACCACGGTCTCGGCGGTGGGTGGCGTGGCCTCCTTCACCAACCTGCTCCTGAACACCACTGGCACGTACTCTCTGACCGCAGCGTCGTCCGGAGTGACCAGCGCCACCAGCACGAGTATCGTGATTAGCGCCGGCTTGCCCTCGAAGCTGGTCTTCACCACCGAGCCGCCTGCGGGCGGAACGGCGGCGACGCCCTTCAGTGCGCTGGTTCAAGTCCAGGACACTTACGGCAACCTGGTCACTTCCTCCATCGCCTCAGTGACGATCACCTCGACGGCCTCGGGGGTCACAGGCACAACCACGGTCTCGGCGGTGGGCGGCGTGGCCACATTCTCTAATCTGATCCTGAACACGTCCGGCACGTACACGCTGACCGCGGCCTCCTCCGGGCTGACCAGCGGCACCAGCACGAATATCGTGATCAGCGCGGGCGCGGCCACGAAACTGGTCTTCACGACCGAGCCGCCCTCGGGTGGAACGGCCGGGACGCCCTTCAGTGCGACGGTTCAGGTCCAGGACACCAACGGCAATCTGGTCACCACCTCCAACGCTTCGGTGACGATCGCCTCGACGGCCGCGGGAGTGACGGGCACAACCACGGTCTCGGCGGTGGGCGGCGTGGCTACCTTCAACAACCTGCTTCTGAACACCACCGGTACATACACGCTGACGGCGTCGTCGTCCGGGCTGACCGGCGCCACCAGCACGAGTATCGTGATTGGCGCGGGCGCGGCCTCCAAGCTGGTCTTCACGACTGAGCCGCCCTCCAGCGGAACGGCGGCGACGCCCTTCGGCGCAGTGGTTCAGGTCCAGGATGCCAACGGCAATCTGGTTACCACCTCCAACGCCTCAGTGACGATCACCTCGACGGCGTCGGGAGTGACGGGCACGACCACAGTCTCGGCGGTGGGCGGCGTGGCCACCTTCACCAACCTGATTCTGAACACCTCCGGCACGTACACGTTGACAGCGGCCACGTCCGGGGTCAGCAGCGCCATCAGCAGCGGCATTACGATTGGCGCGGGCACGGCCACGAAGCTGGTCTTCACGACTGAGCCGCCAACGGGCGGAGCGGCTGGGGCGCCCTTCAGTGCGGCCGTTCAAGTCCAGGACGCCTACGGCAATCTGGTCACTTCCAACAACTCCGCCTCGGTGACGATTTCCTCGACGGCGTCGGGAGTGACGGGCACGACAACGCTCACGGCGGTGGGCGGCGTGGCCACTTTCACCAACCTGATCCTGAATACGTCCGGTACGTATTCGCTGACGGCGGCGGCCTCCGGGCTGACCAGCGCCACCAGCAGCAACATTACGATCGGGGCGGGCATACCCTCCAAGGTGGTCTTTACCTCCGGGCCGCCCTCGGGCGGAACTGCGGGAACGCCTTTCACTGCGGTGGTTCAGATTCAGGACGGAAACGGCAATCTGGTCACCGGTTCCACCGCCTCGGTGACGATTACCTCGACGGCTTCGGGAGTGACAGGTACAACCACGCTCGCGGCAGTTGGCGGCGTGGCGACCTTCTCTAATTTGCTCCTGAACACCACCGGCACGTACACGCTGACGGCAGCGTCTTCCGGACTGACCAGCGGCAACAGCACGAGTATTTTGATCAGCCCCGGTGCGGCCTCGAAGCTGGTGTTTACCATTGAGCCGCCCTCGGGCGGAACGGCGGGGACACCCTTCGGTGCAGTGGTTCAAGTTGAGGACGCGAACAACAATCTGATCACTTCTTCCAACGCCTCGGTGGCGATCACCTCGACTGCCTCGGGAGTGATAGGCACAACCACGGTCTCTGCGGTTGGCGGCGTGGCGAGCTTCACCAACCTGCTCCTGAACACGTCCGGCACGTACACGCTGACCGCGGCCACGTCCGGGCTGAGCAGCGCCAACAGCACGAGTATCGTGATTAGCGCGGGCGCGGCCTCCAAGCTGGTCTTCACCACCGAGCCGCCTGCCAACGTTACAGATGGCACGGCCTTCACCGCTGTGGTCCAGGTCCAGGATGCGAACAACAATCTGGTCACTTCCTCCGCCGCCTCCGTGACGATTACTTCGACAGCCCCGGGGGTATCCGGCACAACGAACGTCTCGGCGGTTGGCGGCGTGGCCACCTTTAACAACCTGATCTTCAACAGCTCCGCCACGTACACGTTGCAGGCTGCTTCCGCCGGACTCACCGGCGCCAACAGCAGCAACGTCACGGCCAGCAATCAACTGACGATCGGCCAGACGGTTCTGCCGTCGGCTGACCAGGGATTGGCCTACTCGTTCACTCTGACCGCGTCGGGCGGCGGCGGCGCCCCCTACACCTTTACGACCACTGGCGCCAGCACACTCGGTACCTATGGGCTGACGCTGGATAGCACGGGCCTGATCCATGGCACACCGACGGGCGCCGGCAACACGGCGACTTTCACCGCCAAGGTGACGGATTCGATCGGCGGGACGGCGACCCAGCCGCTCTCCATCCCCATTTACGGCGGGTTGGGCCTGCCTTCTCCCGATCCCGGCTCGCTGCCGTCGACGGGCCTCACCAACCAGACCTACTCGGGATCGATCAACGGAGCGGGCGGCACCGGGACCTACCAGTGGTCGGTGAATGGAACCGTGGTGACCGGCGCCGGAGTCTCGCTCGGCAATGGCACCCTGACCGCGACCGCGAGCGGCAACACCCTGTATATCAATGGAGTGCCCGCTACGGTTACGCCCTCGGGCAGCCCGCTCACCTTCAGTGTTACGCTGACCGATACTGCGGCCAATAACGTCCAAATTACCCAAACCGGGTACTACATTGCGATCAGCGCTCCGATCGCGGTGTCGTTGCCGTCGCCGAGCACTTCCGTGCCTGGTTCGGTGGTCGTGAGCCAAAGCTATGGCGGGTCGATTACGGCCCTCAATGGTGTGCCGCCATATACCTGGACGGTGAACGGGAATCCAACCACTGGCGCCGGCTACTCTCTGGGCAACGGGATCACCGCGACCAGCAGCGGCGGCAGCATATTGTCGTTCAGCGGATCACCCACAACGGCGACGACCATTGGGCCGTTTACGGTGATGGTGGTAGACAGCACGCAGCCCACCAACACCAGCGCGTCGAACAGCTACTCCATCGTGGTGAACCCCGCCGGCTACACGGTGAGCGGCCAAATCAGCCTTGCCGACTACTGCGGTAGCCCAAGCGGCTTCACGCTGCCCATCTTCACGGTGAGCCTCTATACGAGTCCTGGCGGCACACTGGTTACGTCCGCAACCACCGGCACCAACGGCAATTACTCGTTTGCCGCCATTCCCAACGGAACCTATACGATTACTCCCTCCATCTCCGGGCCCAGCTCGCTCTTCTCGCCCGCAACCCAGACCAACGTGGTGGTGGATAACAATACGATCTCGGGTGAAGACTTCCAGGCCACGCTCGGCTACACCGTCTCCGGCACCGTCAGCTACGGCGGATCGGCAACCGGACAGATTTACGTGGCGCTGAAGAACACGAGCTGCGGCCAATCGAACGGCACCAGCATCTCCGCGCCGGGAGCCTTCACCATCCATGGAGTCATGCCTGGCAACTACTCGATCAGCTCGCGGATGGATCCGCTGGGCTATGGCGCAAAGAATGCCTCTGACCCGGTCAGCAGTACGGGGAGCCTGACGCTATCGAATGGCAACCTGAGCGGCCAATCCGTCACCCTCGCCAATCCCAGCGCCGTCACGCTTTCCGCTGCGCCTACGCTATCCGGAGGCAGCGGCTTCGCCGACGGAGTGGTCCTGAATTACCAGCCGCTTACCACAACCGTCAACAACAAAACGGTGGAGACGGCTACCTCCTACAACGTGCAATGGAGCACCACCACCAGCTTCACCAGCCCGGCGGGCAGCACCAGCTTCCCCGCTACGGGAACAAACGGAGCTGAGTCCTGGATCCTGAATGTAGCCAATGTAAGCGGGCTCACAGCCCCCGGCCCCTATTACTTCCGCGCTCAGGGTGTGAATGGTAGCTCCACAAGCAATTGGTCGTCCACCGTCGGGCCGGTTACCCTCATTGCGCCCACCGCGGCCAACACCGTCACCGGCCACGTCACCTGGAGCGGCGCGGCGACCGGGCCGCTCTATGTGGTCTTCTTCAGCAGCAGCGTCAACCAGGCGTATGTAACGCAAGTGGGCAGCGGGGCCGCTCCGCCCACAAGCCCCGCCACCTATAACGTCGAGGTTCCCAACGGCACGGGGTACTACTTCGTCAGTCTCCTCGACCAAAATAACTCGGGCATATTAATCGCGCCGGGCGATCCATCGAACTTCAACAACAATACTGGCCCGCCCACTGTGAACATCAGCGGCGACGCGACCGAGAACACCACCTTGACCACCGCGGGCAGCCTGGCGATCGCGCCTACAACCTACTATCACGACACCAGCGGCAGCACCGTCAGCACCGGTTATAACCTGAGCCTGGAGATCAATGCTGGAAGTCTATTGCCCGTAGCGGTGACTCTCGAGTCAGGCCCGAACGTAATCAACCCCGTTGACATGGGGCTGTGCACCGATTGCGGCGACTCAGGGGAGTTCGACTACAGCCCCAATCTGAACGGCGGTGCACCGACCGTCGGTGACACCTACACGTTCCAGGTGACCTACAGCAACCAAACCACGGCTTCTGTAACCGCGCAGGTCACCGGCTGGAATAACACCAGCGCCCTGGTCGGCGCCAGCGATCTGACCACGCTCATCTCGCCGGCAGCCTCCGGCAACAGCGACACGCCCAACTTCGACTGGACCTATCCCGCCACCGACACCAGCGGTTACATCTACAAATTCTGGGTCTGTTGCTCTAGTAGCTCTAACAGCAACGACATCTGGGACGTTCCCGGCAACAACGCCGCCGCCAACGGCTTTACCAGTTCGCAGATCACGCCGCCGCTCGACTGGGGCGTTGACCCGACGAACTCCGGCAACACGCCTTCGCCCTCCAGCCTGAGCGCAGGCGGCAGCTACGATTGGACGATGCGGACCCAGGACAGCTACGGCAATACGGCAGAGGCGCAGATGGCTTTCTACACCACGCCATCGTCAGCTTTGTCGCTGCCTGCGACCGATCCCTCAACCTTGCCTGCGGCAGTCGTGAGCCAGACTTACAACGGCGCCATCACGGCAACGGGCGGCGTCCAGCCGTACCAATACGGGATCAGCGATACATGCTTCGGCTGCAACGGGGTTTCGCTGTCTGACGGACTAGGCGTCACCAACGGCTACGGCACCTCGCTGACCATTGGCGGCACGCCAACGTCCGTCACCGCCCCCGGCAGTCCGGTTTCGTTCCAGCTCTGGGTCGAAGATGCGACCGAAACCATCTACGGCCCGGTTACCTATACCATCGCTGTCAACAGCGAGGCGGCGGTGTCGCTGCCGGCGGCGAGCACGAATCCCCTCGGGCCTGGTCTGGCAGGCACAGCCTACGGGGGCGGTATCAACGCGTCGGGCGGCGCGGGCGGCGGTAACTACTCCTTCGTGGTGAACGGCACCGCCATACCCACCAACAACACAGCCACCACGGCCTCGGGCAGCGACGGCCTCACGTTTACCAACTCCGGCGGCAATACCCTGTTTGTCGGCGGAACGCCCACCACAGCCGAGACGGTTTCGTTGACCATCGAGGTCATCGACACCACCAACAGCAGCGACCATGCCACCGTCACCTACTCGGTGACCGTAACCAACGGGCCGAACGGCGTCAACAACATCAACCTGCAGGGAACTTACGTCTGCAAGACGACTGGCTACATCGACAGCGACGGCACAGCCTTTGCCAGCCTCAGCAGCGTCGTCTTCAATGGCAACGGTAGCGTGACCAGCGGCATTTTCGACTCCAATGGCCAGGACTTCACCACCGCAATGTCGGGCACAGAGACCGGAACCTACTCGATCGGCTCCGACAATAACGGCATGATGGCCCTTGCCTCCGTTGTGACCTCGGGCGGCACGGGAACAGTCCCCGGAACCTGGGCGGTTGCGCTGACCAATGCCACGTCGCCGGCGCAAGAGTTCCAGATGGTCGAAACCGACGATGTGGGCGCAAGCGCTTCCGGGAGGCACGGTGCCGGCACTTGCTACCTGGCCACCACCAGCGCGTTTGCCGCGAGCACCATTAGCGGCAACAGCTTTGTCGTCGGCTCGACCGGCACTGACAAAGTAGGCAAACCGGAATTGAGTTTATCCCGCATCATCGCCTCGGACGGCAATATTACCGGCGGCGTCATCGACGATGCGGACGCCGCGAATTCGTCGGAGGTGGAGGTTCCCTTCACCGGCGGCAGCTACACCACGCCGAATGCAACCACGGGGCGTTTCACGGCCACGGTCACGTTTTCGGGAGGGTCGGCGACCTCCGCTATATATCTCATCGATGCCAATCGAGGGTTCGTGTTGGATATCGGCGATCAGAAGGCTTCCTCCGGCGACATGCGCAAGCAGCAGCAATCCTCTTACTCCGATGCAAACCTGAGCGGTCCGGCCGTTTTCTACAATCAGGAATACTTCACGAGCAGCGGCGTACCCTTTGGCTACAAGGCCGAAGTAGATCAAGTCAGCTTCAACAGCTCCGGAACGATGACCCTCAACGCGGACTACAGCGACAACAACGCCACGTATCAGGCAAACACCGATACAGGCGCCACGGGCACCTTCACCTTCGACTCTTCCAATCCCGGCCGGGCTACGGTCCCATTTGGGGGCAGCGAAATTGGCTACTTTTACTTCTTCGACCACAACTCCGCCCTCTACATGAGCTCGACTTCCACGGTCGGCGACCTGGCGTCGGGCTCGCTGGAGCCGCAGACACAAACCACCTTCACCGATGCGGCGCTGGCCGGCAATTACATGTTCGGCCTGTTGCCAGTGATGGAACCGACCACCAGCATCCCCATCGGACAATTCAGCCTGCTCAGCAACGGCACGAGTACCGGTGAAGCCACGCTCGGGGGCAGGGGCAGCTTCAGTTACGACCAATCGATTGCAAGCACAACCTACGCCTGGGACACGACTGCCCCCGGCACAGGCTCCTACTTGTCCGGCAACAGCTCAAGCGGCACGAGCTGCATCGTCATCAGTTCAACCAAGGACGCCTGCATCATGAACACCGATAACTCGCCGGGCGTGATCATCGAGCAGCAATAGGCAGCGCGGCACAAACCGAAACCCTGAGGGCGGCCGGTCGCCAAGCTGGCCGCCCTTTTTGTGCCCGGCCGGAGGATCGCCGCAGCTCCTTGCATTGCCAACTTCGCGGCCCACTCCAAGGCACGAATTTGCGTGCAAAAACACTCGAAAACACGCGCAAACTGGCCGCATTTGCGCCATCCAGCAGCGGTTTATAGCATTTTCGGAAGATGAATATCAAGCTAGCTCCGGCCTTCCCCGAAAAGCGACGGCATGGGTTGGCTTTGTAACAGGGCACGACTTCAGTCGTGCCGCAAAGTGCACCAAAATCGACTAGGGCTTTAGCCCCTGCCAAATGCTTGAGCGCCCGCATCCGCCACCTGGTCAGGCACACGCCGTTAACCTGAGCAAGATTGATATTCATCTTTCGGAAATGGTGTAGAGCGAGGCCGCGGCTGCTGAGTGGATTTTTCCTTTCCGGGGTCCCCAACAACCGGGGCCCCCAAGAAGCGATCTGTGATTCTTGGGGTGGTAACGACAGGTCTTCGTCGTTGGGGTGGAAGTAAAATCCACATCCACGGCTCTCAAGAGTTCACAGTCTTTCCGAAAACGCCGTAGAAAATCCGGCCACCGTACCTTCGGGCAGAATGAATCCGGCGACCTCTTACTTGGCCGCACCGTCTGGGGTTTCGAGCCGCGCCTGAGCCTCTCTCAGGCTCTCCTCGATCTCTGCGAGCCCCCCGACGTCCTCACCGCGCACACACCGCGCCTCGCGGATCAGGCGCAGGTTGCGGGCGGTGGTTTCCGGCTCGAACGCTTCGCGCACAACCGCCAGGGCCGCGCCACAATAGTCCTGCGCTTCGCTCACATTGCGGGCGAGCACGGCCAATTCGAGCAGCGTGGCCTGGTCCCAGTAATCGCCATTGGCTTTCGCACGCAGTAGCGCCGCGTAGCGCACCACGGGCAGCATGTCGGCCTGGGCCGGATCGGGTTTCTCTTGCAACTCCATCAGCGTTACCGCATTAATGCCGGGATACGGGTCCCGCCAGTCGGTTTCGAAGCCGGCGCGATACGCCTCGATGGCGCGTTTGAGGAACCCTCGCGCTTCCATCGTGCGCCCGGCTTTCAGGGCATTCTCCCAGCGATCCTTATAGACCCGCCCCAGCAGTCCGTTGGTCTCGCTGCTCTGTCCGAACTTCTCAATGGTCTGCTTGAGAATCTGCTCGGCATCTTCAGATCTCCCCAGCCGGTTGAGAGCGAAGGCGAGCTGCTCCTGCACCATCCGGGTGTTTTGCATGGTGCGCGACATGCGACCGCAAAGATCCACCATCTCCTGAAAGGCTTTAACGGCGCGAAACGAAAGAAACAAATCCACCACGATGCCGGCTTCGACATTGTGCATGTTAGGGAATTCCGCGGCAATGCCGCGCACCGCATCCGCCCCCGCCTTGCGCGCCACCGCCAGCCGCTTTTTGTATTCGCGCGAATAGTTCACCTGATCGCGAAACAGATCCGTCTTCTCGTGGTCGACCGTGAGCCGTGGCATGTCCTGAATAAGCGTGAAAAGCGGGCTGTCGTCATGCGGTTCCTGGTTCGCGGCCTGCAAGCGCTGCACGATGTTTTGCTTGTCGCCCTCGGGATTGGCCGGATTGCCGGAGGCATCCAGGCGATAGGGAATGCCGCGCAACAGGGCGATGTCGAAAGGCAAAGACGTCCCCTCGGCGAACAGAATCACCGTGCTCGACGGCCGCACGGCATGGCGAATGCCAAGTTCGTAATAGACATTCGGGTTCGCGCCCGTCACGTCGGCCACCGCAAACTCGCACAACATCAACCGCTCGTACATCGGCTTGTGGATGGTGCCGCCGACCTGCTCTTCATCGGCCCGGATCGGTTCCAGCCCCGCCGCTGCCACTGCCGGCTGGATGATCTGCTGATAGACAGTATCGAAATCAATCAGCCGGCCGGTTCCATCCTGCTTACGCCCAAACGGCATCAGCACGAAGCAGAGAGGTTTCATTGGGTTAGCGGTCGCATTCACCAGAAGATTGTAAATCCAGCTTCACAAGTTTGCCTTACCAGACTTTCGCGAGGTTCGCCAGACTCTGGCGATAGTCTTCCGCGTCGATCCTGCTCCGCACTCCGAATTCCCCAAGCAGCGTCATCATCTGCCCCACGGGCAGGCCAGCCACTTTGGCCGCCTTGCCCAGGGAGGCTTCGCCCTTCCTGTACTTCTCCACGGCAAGCAGTATCCTGCCTCGTGTCACCAGATCGCGCACAGCCTTCGACAAATCGCTCTGCTCTTCCACCGTCATCGCGGAAAGGAATTCAAAGTTGTCCCGATCCATTCGGATACTCATCGTTTTGGTCATGGCTGTTCCTCCATTCGCAATCTGGCATCTTCTAAAATCGCGTCCCTATACCATCCATACCGGGCGAGCGCCGAGAGCTTTATCAGCGCGTCGCCGCGGCCAATCAGGCCCTTTTGCCGGCTTCGCACCAGAATACCGATCGCCGTAGTGAACGGAACTCCGGCCAGCCTGCAGGCATTCATTCCGTCCTTGTCGTCGATACCCACCAGAAGAGCCCTTTCCTCGAGCGCCAGGGCAACGGTTTCGGATTCGCCCCTGCCCATGCTGAAGTCTTCTTCCAGTTTCGTGACCAGCTTTCTGTTCCTTACGCTCTTCACCTTGATTCTGGACTCGTCCAGAGCCTTGCGAATGATCAGCGAGTCGAGCGTCTTCTTTCCGCCGCAGCATTCATTTTCAACCGCCTTCGGAATCACGGCCTCCATCCCGATGTTCGTCAAGAACGGATCCAGCAGCTCGATTTTCGCGATCAGAATCAGCGTCGATGAGTCAAAAATGAACATTATGACACATTATTACATCTGCAATCATACTCCGATGCCTTGCAGAGCGCAATCCGGTTCGGCTATGGATGGCTGCATCAGCAATCTCCTGGCCGCCGTGCCGAAGGTTTGCTTGTGAGCTCGAAGATGTATCATTTCCGTCAGGCCCAATCAGCCTTTGCAAACTCTTTTTCCTGTAAGAATCATGCGAGCGTTTGTGTTTTGCGCTTCTGTGCGCCGCTCGCCCGTTCATCCTCAATTGGAGCTCCGCCCATGACCTATCCTGCCTTGCGTGGCGTCGCGATTCATCTTGCATTCGCTCTTCTCTTCCTCGCTTCAGCCTTTCCGCTCAGGGGACAGGCCCCCGAAGGCCGGCGCGGTTACTATTCGAGCCCGTCTTTGCACGGCGACACCATCGTCTTCACCTCGGAGGGCGATCTTTGGACGGTCAGCGTGCGCGGCGGCGCGGCGCGGCGGCTCACCACCGGCTTGGGCATCGAGGACGACGCGCGCATTTCGCCCGACGGAAAGACGGTGGCCTTCAGCGCCGATTACGAGGGACCGCGCGAGGTCTACACCATGCCCATCGATGGCGGATTGCCCCAGCGCCGCACCTGGGATGGCGAGTCGGGGCCGGAAGGCTGGGCGCTGGATGGACGGCTGCTGATCGCAACCGCCCGTTACTCCACGCTGCCGGAGATGCAGCTGGTGCTGGTAGACGATCGTGGCGGGCGCGAGATTGTGCCCCTGGCCCAGGCGGCGGAAGGGACTTATTCGACGGACGGCCACACGCTCTATTTCACCCGCTGGCCGAAGCAGCCGAGCATGACCAAGCGTTACAAGGGCGGCACGGCGGAGAACATCTGGAGCTTCGACGGCAAGGATGAAGCCGTTCCCCTGACCGGCGACTACCCTGGCACTTCGACCAATCCGATGTTCTCAGACGGCCGTGTCTATTTTCTCTCCGATCGCGATGGCGTGATGAATGTCTACTCCATGGACGGGCAGGGCCGCCACGTGAAGCAGGAGAGTCATCAGCATATCTTCGATGTCTCGTCGGCGTCGCTCGACGAAGGGCGCATAGTTTACGCATCGGGCGCGGATTTGTGGCTGCTCGATCTCAAGAGCGGGAAGGAAGAAGTCATTCCCATCGCGCTGGTTTCGGACTTCGACCAGCTTCGCCAGCACTGGGTGACAAAGCCGTTCCAGTATCTGACCCAGGCGCAGATTTCGCCCGACGGATCCAAAGTTGTGCTTACCGCGCGCGGCGAGATCTACGTAGCGCCTGCCAAGCCCGGCCGTGTCGTGAAGGTCGCGGGCGAATCGGATGTGCGCTATCGCGAAGCGCGTTTCCTGCCCGACGGCAAGAGCATTGTGGCGCTATCGACCAGGAGCGGCGAGACGGAGTTCTGGAAGTTTCCGGCCAATGGCGAAGGCGCGCCCGAACAGTGGACCAACGATGCCAAGGTGCTGCGTTGGGAAGGGATTCCCTCACCGGATGGCCTGTGGCTGGCGCATCGCGACAAGGACCAGCAGTTGTGGATCTACGACGTCAAGGCCAAGACCGACAAGCTTATCGCGCAGTCGATGAACGGCGACTTCAATCATCTCAGTTGGTCGCCCGATAGCCGCTGGCTTGCCTACGATGAGACCGCCGGCAACACCTTTGACCAGATCAAGGTGCTCAACATCGCGTCCGGCGAGATCAAGCCGATCACCTCGGATCGTTTCAACAGCGAGACCCCGGCGTGGAGTGCGGATGGCAAGTGGCTCTATTTCCTCTCCGACCGCAATCTCAAGTCGACGATTCCCAATCCGTTCGGACCGCGCGCGCCACAACCTCACTTCGACCGGACGATGAAGATCTACGAGCTCGCGCTCACACCCGGGCTGCGTTCGCCCTTCCTGCCGGACGATGAGCTGCATCCCGATGGCGCGGAGAAGAAAGAAATAAAGCCGCCCGATACCCCAAAGCCACCCGATACCCCAAAGCCACCCGACACCCCGAAGCCACCCGATATCCCAAAGCCGCCCGATACCCCCAAGCCGCCCGATATCACAAAGCCGCCCGATACGCCAAAGCCAACGGAGAACGCCCCGCCTGCCGCCACAGACAAGAAGCCGGTGGTTGCCGAACAGAAGCCGCCGAGCAATGAAACCGACAAGGCCGCCGGGAAAGGCGAGAAGAATCAATTAGAGGTGAAGATCGATTTTACCGACCTCGACTTGCGTCTCAATGAGGTTCCCGTGCCGCCGGGCAACTACGATTCGCTCGACGCCGCGGACAAGCGGCTCTGCTGGACCAATACGAGCGACGGCGCTGAACCGAAAGCTGCGCTGCAATGTCTCGACATTGCCAACAAGGGCGACGAACCGGATACCGTGCTCTCTGACGTGAAGGGATTCGAGATCTCTCTCGACCGCAAGAAGATGCTGGTCTTGAAGGACGACAACTTTTTCGTCTTCGATTCTGACGTGAAGGGCGCGGGATTGTATGACCCTAAGACGCTCGCCAAAAGCGTCGTCGACCTTTCGCATTGGACCATCTCGACCAATCCCCGCGAGGAGTTTCACGGCATCTTTCTGGATGCATGGCGGCTGGAGCGCGACTACTTCTACGACCGCAACATGCAGGGCGTGAACTGGACCGCGATGCGCGACCGCTATCTGCCGCTGGTGGATCGCGTGGCCACCCGCGACGAGCTCAATGCGGTGATTGCGCAGATGGTGAGCGAGCTTTCCGCGCTGCACACCTTCGTGGTGGGCGGCGACGATCGCAAACCTGCCGACATGATCGGAATCGCGACGCTGGGCGCGTTGTTGCATCGCGATGAGAAGGCCGGCGGCTATGTGGTGGAGCACATTTACCGGCACGATCCCGATTTGCCCGATCAGGCGTCCCCGCTGGCGCGGCCCGATTCGCTGGTCAAGGAGGGCGAAACCGTTGTCTCGATCGACGGCCAGAGCCTGTTGAACGTCAGCGACGAGCGCGAGCTGCTGCGCGGCAAGGCCGGGCAGCAGGTGATGCTCAAGGTGAAAAACGCCAAAGGTGAAGCGCGCGATGTGCTGGCAACGCCCATCGCCGCAAACACCGACAATCGCATGCGCTACGCGGAGTGGGAGTACACGCGGCGGACGCAAGTTGAAGCGGCATCGAAGGGCGCCATCGGCTACGTGCACCTGCAGGCGATGGGCGCGAACGACATCGATCAATGGGCGCGCGACTACTTCCCGGTCTTTGACCGGCAGGGTTTGATCATCGACGTGCGCCACAACGGAGGCGGAAATATCGACTCGTGGCTGCTGGGCGAGCTGCTGCGCAAGGCGTGGTTTTATTGGCAGCCGCGCGTCGGAAATCCGTTCTGGAATATGCAGTATGCCTTCCGCGGGCACATTGTGGTGCTGTGCGACGAGCTGACGGCCTCCGACGGCGAAGCCTTCAGCGAAGGTTTCAAGCGCCTGCACCTCGGCACGCTGATCGGCACGCGCACCTGGGGCGGCGAGATCTGGCTTTCCGGCAGCAACGTGCAGGCCGATAACGGCCTGGCCACGGCGGCCGAGACCGGCGTCTATGGGCCGGATGGAATCTGGCTGATCGAAGGCCACGGCGTGGACCCGGACAAGACCGTCGATAACCTGCCGCATGCTGCGTTTGCGGGCGCGGATGCACAACTTCAGGCGGCGATCGATCTGTTGACGCACGAGATCGAGAAAGATCCGCGGCCCGTCCCGCCGCATCCGCCCTATCCGGACAAGTCGTTCAACTACAAGCCGTAGTAATGGATCGCAGACGGCTATTGACGGCTGCATGAGTAACGTCCTGGTAAGCGCGCCGTAGGCGCAGCGTTTGTTAGCCCCGCGCTTTAGCGTGGGGAAAGCGAATTCCAAAGATTGACTCCGGAGTCCCGTAGGGACGGCGCAAGGACTCCCCTGCACGCGCTCCCGACCCCCGCGACATCAGCCCCGTCCTTATTCGAGCGGATAAGCCCCCGGCGTCTTGGCCTCAGCTTCGTTCCATCCCAAAAGCGCGCGCACATCCGCGGGAAGAAGATCGTTGGCAGGCGCATTTGCGATGGCGTGCTGCAGCTCAAAGTTCTTGAGGTCGGGCCCTTTCAGAACGGAGCGGGGCGATTGATCGATCTCGACACCGTTCGTTTCAAACCCAGGCACCAGCTTGCGAAACTCGGCAAGCGAAGCCGCATCCGCGGAGCAATTCTCTCCCGCCGTAGGAGCATAGGCAATCAAAGGCGGTGTTGTGGGGGGCGGTATTGCGCCGGAGGCGGCGGCGAAGGGGGAACGGATGTATACATTGCCGTCAACTTCTTTCGCCTCCGGGTGCTCGAGCTTGCCGCAAAGCGTCGGCTTTTGAATAAACGCAAGCAGCGGAAAACGGAAGTCATCCGTGGCCATCAGGTTATGGACAAAGACATGGCCTTCGCGCTGCTCCAGGCCCGGACCCGTGGTGGCATGCCAGTCGAAGACATCGCCCGCGGCCACGCGTTCGTTGCGCTCAAAGACCACGGGCGCATTCACAAAGGTGTTGTTGTAGGCGCGCACATTGGCCGAGTTTAGAACCGCGAGCCCTTTACCGGAATTCTCGACCACGTTGCCCGCGATCGTCATGCCTTGCGATATCTCGACGAAGAGGCCGTTCAGCGCATTCTGCACCCAATTGTCGACCATGACGCCGTCGTGGTTTCCCACGTCAAACCAGATCCCGTTGGAATAACTCTGGTCGGTGACCAGGTTGTCGCGGACGGTGACGCGCCAGGTCTGATTGAAGATCTTGACCGCGGAAGGGAAATAGCCGGTCAACTGCTTGATGTTGTTCCGCCGGATGATGTTCTTCTCAATCAGCACATCCGAAGAACCGATCACGTAAATGCCTTCCGTGCCGGTATCGCTGATGAGTGAATTGCGGATGACGAGCCCATCGCCCCGGAAGTAACCCGCCACCCGCGAGCAGTAGGTGATGGTTACGTTTTCGATCAGCGTGTGCGTCACTTCTTTGCCATAAGTCGCCGGATCGGAGAGGCCGACCGGCTCGTTCGTGGGCTCGTCGGCCGAGGTGAAGTGCTTCTTGCCTTCGATCTCAAGCGCGCGATACGCATATTGCGTAAACGTGAGGCCGCGAATCACCGGGCCTTTGCCATCGGAGACCTTGCCGTGCGCGGGCCCGCTGGTGCGCACCAGCGCGCTGTCCTCGGCGGTGATTTCCACCAGCCGGTTGGTGGGATCGGCGCCGATGTAGACATATCCGTTCTTGGTATCGACGTAGTACGAATGGGGATCGAGCTCGCCCTCCCAGCCTTTGGAGGTCAGAAGTTCGCCGTCGATAAAAACCATGTCCATGTTGAACCGGTAGAGCGGCGTCTTCATTCCCTCGTGGCTGCGCCGCCACCACGGCAATGGCTCTCCGGGAAAAAGATGTTTCCAGGGAGTTCTCCACACGTGGTTGGGCAATGCCTCCCATTGCGTTGCGACTTCTGTGCCCTTCAGAACCGGATGCTCGTCCCCATACGGCTGCATCGTGATGCCCTGGTTCAGCACCAAACCGCCCGTTCTGTAGATGCCGCCCCGCAGGACGATGGCATCGCCGGTCACCACGCGCTCCATCGCCGCCTCCAGGGTTGTGGGACGGTCGAGGTCAGTTCCGCTGGCATCGCTCTTACCGTCCGGCGCAACGTAGTAGACCGTCCCCGCTTTGGGGATCTCGTAATGCCGGTCGATCGGCCCATAGGGCCCGCCTGAAGGCTGCGCGTAAACGAATCCGGTTAGAAGACCAGGAAGAAGAATGGAAAGGAGGGGGAAACGGAAGTAGGGGCCCAGTCGCATTGGCAATCCTTTGTCTGGCGCTTGCCGGCGTAATGCCGCGCGCGTCGAGTTTATTCGAGCATATCCATTCTAGGACACGACTCATGGATCATTCGGTGGCGTCTGTCAGCTTGTACTGCAATCACGAGAACATCCCTCTTCTCGGTGTAGGGTGACGATCTGGCCGGTTCGCAGCCCGCGCCCCGGAGGGCCGCGACGAAACAAACCAAACGACCCTGCACCAACAGGAGATTTGCTTTAAGGCTCTCTGGGGGCCACCTTTGAAAACTGCCAGGCCAGGTCGATGAGAACGCGCTCTCCGGCCTTATGAAGATTCGCCCACCCATGGATCTCCATGGATGGGCGAGTTTGTGTAAGGAAAATGAGCGATTGCGCGCGTTCAGCTGGCTAAGCTACATCGAACTGCTTACATTGGAAAAGATCGACGAGATCGCTGACGCTATGTGTTTCGAACTCGAGACCACCGAGAGTGCAATCAGTGTGCTCACTAGCGCATATTCGATAAGATCCTGGCCCTCTTCGTTGCTTGCAAGGTTCAGCATGGTCAGGTAGAACTTGAGCATCTTGCGGTGCATTTGCTCGCCTCTCTGACCTCAGCATCAACCCTGAATCTAAGGGGGGAGACCCAAAATGAGCAATGCATCCTTCGCTGCACGAGCCGCTGCCCAATAAGTATTGCGCCGTGGCGCATCGGTAATAGGAGAATGGTTACCCTCTCCGCCTCCCTCCACGCATCGATCGTGAACCGGGGCGGGGTTCTTCCAGAGAGCGGTGGTCGATCGAGACAAGGCGTCAATAAAATGACCTCTCGCAATGGAGAGGTCGTGCCGTTATCCGGATTCTGGAGCCGACGGTCAGACTTGAACTGACGACCTGCTGATTACGAATCAGCTGCTCTACCAACTGAGCTACGTCGGCCTGCATCTTCGATTGTATCGTTGCGCCGGAGGAAGGTAAAGGCGGGCACTGGCCGCGCGGAGCTATACTTCTGCCCATGCAAATCGATCCTGTTCTTGAATGGCAAAGGCTGACCGCGGAGTACCGCGAGAAGAGCGAGGGCGAGCTGCTCGAACTCGCCGGCGACTTCGCCGATCTGACGGAAACCGCGCAGCAGATATTGCGCAGCGAGATGCGCAGCCGAGGCTTGGGCGATCCGCAGGCGCCGCGCACTGAGCCGGGAGCGTCGCGCCGTCCGCGTGTCGAAGCGCGCGTACTCAATGAGACGGAAGATACGGACTCCATGACGATGCCAGTGGTGGCCGGTCTCGGCGGCAACACGCCCGCGCTGGTCTCCGATGGAGATGGCGGCGAGGTAGGCGAAGCGGAACCTCACGATTACACGTGGCTCACATACCTTTGCGAATGCGAGAGCAGAGAGCAGGCTGTACAACTCTGCCAAGCTCTGCGAGGGGCAGGGATCGATTGCAGGGGTAGTTACGGCCTTGTTTATCCCCGCGTGTACGTCGCCGCCGATCAGCTCGATCAGGCGCGCCTCATCGCCGCAAAACCAATTCCGCGGGAGATCGTCGAGGAAGAAAAGGAAGAAGTCCCCGAGTTTGTCGAACCCAAATGTCCCAAGTGCGGATCGGACGACGTCGTTCTCGAAGGCGTGGACCCCGCAAACATCTGGCGCTGCGAGCAATGCGACGAGCAATGGACGGAAACCATGCCGAAGACGGAAGATGGAACGCCCAACGCGGCAAATGACTCGCAATAAACGGAAAGAGCCGCCCGGCAACGGGGCAGCTCTTCCCTCAGGGAGAATAGTTCCAACGGAGGCAAACCCATTAGAACTTTCTGGCTGCATGTTAGGTTGGGGGGAAAGCAGTGTCAAGGGAAAATGTGCAGGAAAATAAATTGTTATATTTCAATCATTTAACAATTCAATACAGGGGCCGGGACCGGCATTATCTTCGCCGATGTTTCGCCTATCCAATTACGGCTTTTCCCGCGAATTTGCTGGGTTTCTTTGGGTTTATGTCCACTTTTCCACAGGTTCAGAGGGGCGTTAACCCTTCGGATGCGGCCTGTCAATGGCTTCTTTCCCGTCCACCCATTTTTCCCGCAGATCGAGATAGATGAACTCCTCGTCGAAGGCCGAAGAAGCCGGCTTGCCCCTGGCTATCCGGTAGAGCGCCCTGCCGCCGCCCAGGAACCCACCCAGCAAAATGGCCGCTGCGGCGCCCACCACGCACAGTACCGTGATGCCCAGCAGCAGTTTGCCGGTCTTCTCGATCTCCGACTCCATCGGCTGAGGAATCGCCGTCACTTCATCCTCGTAGTGCACCGATTCCAGCAGCCGGTGGCTCTCGTCGGGAACCGCATCGCCGCTCACGATCGCGACCAGCGGCCCGCTGTCCCGTACCTCAAGCGAGGCCAAGTCGGAGCCGGTGAGCGGCTTGGGCCACGGCGGTTGCGCCTGGCTGCCGGCTTTCAGATACGCGCGAATCGCATCCACCTTGGCGTGCGCCATCTGCGGCGTGGGGTAATCGATGAGCGTGATCGTGGCCGGCCCGGAGGCCAGCGAGTAATTCGCCGTCACGGTTTCAGCGCCCTTGTCAAAGTCGACCAGCGACGCCGGCAACACGCCGCCGGAACCTGCGTAGCTGGCCGGGCCCACCGCGTAGTGCGTAGTCTGCGGGTCGAGCTTGGACTGCGGCAGGCTGGCCAGAATCGGCGGAGCTAGTGCGCGGCTTCCATTCGCTGTAGGCAGTTGCCGGGATATGTCGCGCAGTTCGCCCGCCGACATCGGCTCTACGTGCGAAAAGGTTGCGTCCACCACGGTCGTTCCCACCCAGAAAATCACGCGATTGTTGTCCGACGCCGCGCCGTTGCCGATCGATTCTTTCGGCCAGTTGTTCTGCCGGTAATAACTGTACGCGCCGTAAGCCCCGCTCACATCGTTGAAGCGCAGCGCGCGCAGGCTCAGCGTTTCGCCCTCGCGCTTGTAATTGGCCACCACGGCCGCGTTGAACCCGTACTCCTTCAGCGCCGCGGCATTCGCCGGGTCGGCCAGTGCGGGGTCGGTCACCGTCTTCGACGGCTCCGCTGTCTCCCATCCGTCAAATGCGTCGGGAAGAAGTGCCTTCGGCGAGGGTGGAAGCGTAAGGACGGTGGCCGATTTCTTCTCCGCCGCGGTAGGCTGCCCCGCCTGGGCGCACGCCATTGCCGCGCCGCAACCGATCGCCGCCACACCACAAACCATCGCCAACCGTCGCATCAAAAATTTCTCGCTTCCCTCGGGCGCGCGTAGCGCAGGGCCCCATGCTTCAGGTTAAATGGTCGCGCCGCGCGAACCCGTACCGCAGGTCTCCCGACCGACTGTAGCGGGGGTCTCCTGACCCCCGCAGCGCAGGAGCCGATTGACTTCCCCTTTCGTCGACACACCTGTGAGAACTGCGCGCAAAGCCTACTCTGTTGGACACGAAAGCGCGCGGAAAGGTTCCCCGCGCCAGGTCGCCGATCGTGTGAGGAGGAAGCTCCCCGTGCCCCATCCTTTCTGTCATTCTGAGCGAGCGGAGCGAGTCGAAGAACCTGCTTCTTGAAATTCTTGGGGCGAAAGGGCGGGATAGCACGGACCCAGCGCGGCACATCCACGCCAAATCAAAGAGCGGGTTTCTGTCCGGTCAGTGAATGGCCACGGGCCATTCGTTCTCTCGTGGCAAAGAATCCGGCGTCCCGGTGCGGTAAGCACCCAGGCCCTTTGCCATGCTCTCCAACTCCTCGGCGTGTGCGGAGAGGCCGCAGGGATGCCCCGCCGTCTCCAACAGGTGCCCATTCTCCCGGATCATGGCGAACAGCGGACTGGCCAGGGCCTCGCGCAGATTGGATCTTTTCACGTTGTGCGTCGCCAGCGCGGAAACCGGACAAGCAGTAACGTCTCCGTTCGGATTCACATGGGCGAAGCCGCGCCCGGCCGAAACACACCCCCCAAGGAACTCCTCATCGCCGGGTGAATGAATGATGAAAGCGCCGCCGCTCGCGCGCTCCCGATACTGGACCACGGTTTCGCGGAAGCGAATCCGCTCTTCGGCCGCCAGCGGCGTGCCGCTTTCACATCCGCTCGCGGGAATCTCCTCGATGAACATCGCCAGCGGTCCGCTATGGGCAATCAACTCGTCGATATGGCGCGGCTCCGACCAATACGCGATGTTTGCCGATCCCACCGTAACGGCGAGGCCTGTCAAAACACCCGCATCCCGCAGCCGGTCGAGTGCGCCGAGTGCCTTCTCGTAGACGCCGCGGCCCCGGCGCAGGTCGGTCAGCTCGCGATTGCCCTCCAGGCTGACCACGATCACCGTGTTGGAGCAGTTCTTCAAGATCTGGTAGTCGCTGGGTTGCAAAGCGGTGCCGTTGGTGAAGACCAGGAAGAGCCGGTCGGGATGATCCCGGAACAGCTTCGCGATGCCCGGCAGCAGGAAGGGTTCGCCGCCGGCGATCATGAAGGCCATCACGCCCAGCCGAACCGCTTCGTCCACAATCCCATTCCAATCGCTCAGGCTGAGTCCCGGCTGCGCCGGTGCGCTGGTGACCGTGCCAACCGCCCCTGCGTAGCAGCCTGTGCAGCGCAGATTGCATTTGGAAGTGACGCTGAGAACCAGAAAGGGCGGCACGCGCACCCCGCCGGCAAGCGCGCGGGCACGCACACGCCGCGACTGCCCAATGGTGCGCGCCAGGCGGAGAAACCCGGGCAGGTAGCGCGGATTCCGCACCACCCATGGAACCAGAACGCGCGACAAATGCGGATCGATCTCCTCAATCCGGCGCGTGAGCGAGAAAAGGCGGCTCGCCAGGAGATCGGTTGCCTGGCCGGGCAAATCGGTCATCGTGCTCATGAGACGGTTACGAATATACGCCATCGTTTGTTCCCTTCGCGAGCACACGGCTCACAGCGCCAGGGCAAACGCATTGAGCGCTGAGACTGCGCGATTTTGTATCGGACGAAGCATACCGCCGGGCTCCTGACCGGGTTTCGTTTGACATCGCGCCGGAGGCGCAGTGGTTGTTAGCCCCGCGCTTTAGCGTGGGGAATGGGAGCCGAAGAATGGAGTGAGCCCCGTAGGGGCGACGCAAAAAGGGCGCACAAAACGCCCCAATGCCCTTCATGCAACTGCCCCGGCTCACAGCCTCGCCCCCGCTCGCCACGCCTCGAACGCCGCGAGCGCCCGCTCGCACACTAGCCGGCGCCGCTCTTTCTTGTCGCGGATCTTCTTCCGCACTTCTTCTTCCAGCGGCTCCAGCAAGTCAAAGGTAATGTTGGCCGGCTGAAAGTTTTTTGGATCGGCATGCGTGATGTAGTGCACCAGCGAGCCCATCGCCGTCGCGCGCGGAACCGGAATCGGTTCCTCGCCGCGCGCCATCGCCGCGGCATAGATCCCCGCGAGCATTCCCGTCGCGATGGATTCCGTGTACCCCTCCACGCCGCTGATCTGCCCCGCAAACGCGAGCCGCTTTGCGGAGTTCTTGAGAAAGAGCGTCTCGTCGATCAAGGCCGGCGCGCAGATGTACGTATTGCGATGGATCTGGCCGTAGCGCAGGAAGCGCGCGTCTTCGAGCCCCGGAATCAGCCGCAAAACTCGCGCCTGTTCGCCAAACTTCAGATGATTCTGGAAGCCCACGAGGTTGTAACTGTCGGCGCGCAGATTCTCCTTGCGCAACTGCACCACGGCCCACGGATTTTTCCCGGTGCGCGGATCGCGCAGCCCCACCGGCTTCATGGGACCGAAGCGCAGCGTATCGCGCCCCCGCGTGGCCAGCACCTCGATCGGCAAACAACCTTCAAAATAATCCAGCTTCTCCCACTCCTTGCTCTCCGCGGCTTCGGCGGCAAGCAATGCGTCGTAGAAGCGGTCGTACTCCGCCCGGTCCATCGGGCAGTTGATGTAATCGGCCGTTCCCTTCTCCCAGCGCGCCGCAAAATACACGCGGCTCATATCGATCGAATCGGCATCGACAATCGGCGAGATCGAATCGTAAAACGCCAGATGCCCCGTGCCGGTCAGCCGCTCGATCTCCCGGCTCAGCGCGTCCGAAGTCAGCGGCCCCGTCGCCACGATCGTTTTTTCCTGGTTTTGGCAATTCGTGCCGTTCTCGTCTTGGCACTTCGTGCCGTCCTGGTTTTGGAGTAGCGCATCTTCCAGGCGAGTCACTTCTTCCCGAATTACGCGAATGCGCGGCTCGGCTTCCATCGCCTCCGCGATGCGCCGCGAAAACTGCACGCGATCGACGGCCAGTGCGTGACCTGCTGGTACTGCGCACGTATCGGCAATGCGCAGAAGCGCCGAACCCGCCCGCCGCATCTCCTGCTTGAGCAACCATGGCGCGGTGTTCGGCGATTCGCTTTTGAGGGAGTTCGAGCAAACCAGTTCGCCGAAGTCCGTCGTCTGGTGGGCGGGCGTCAGGCGCGGTTTTCCATCCACCATCGCGCGCATCTCGTAGAGATCCACGTCGCAGCCCAGCCGCGCGGCCGTCAGTGCCGCCTCGCACCCCGCCAGGCCGCCGCCGATCACGCGAATCCTCACGGCGCAACCCCTTCCTGGTTTTTCTCCTGCGCGCCGTGCCCCATCCTTTCGCCGGCCTTTTGGCGAAAGGGTGGGAGACCACCTTCCCCCAATTTCTGCGCAAGCCGCTGGATCGCCTCGCCGTTCAACCGCACATTGCGCCACTCGTCCAGAAACTCCGCGCCCATCGCGCGATAGAAATCGATGGCCGGAGTGTTCCAGTCCAGAACCTCCCACTGCAACCGCTCGCAGCCCTTTTCCAGGGCGACAGCCGCCACGCGTTCGAGCAGCGCCTTGCCAATGCCCCGTCCGCGAAGCTCCGGCAACACGAACAGATCCTCAAGGTAGATTCCCGGCCGGCCCATCCATGTCGAATAGTTATAGAAAAACAAGGCGAAACCAGCGGGTTGGCCGTCGTGCTCCGCCATCAGGCAGGAATAAAAAGGATGGGGCCCAAATCCATCGCGCAAAAGCCCCTCCTCGGTTGCCACCACCGCGTCGGGCGCCCGCTCATACGCCGCAAGGGCGCGTATAAAGGCCAGAATCTGCGCCACATCTGCCGGGGTCGCATTTCGAATCGCCGTTCCCATGCTTTGATTTTAGGGCCTGTTTGCAAATAGGCCCCCACCGATGCCTTCGACCTCGATCGATGCACGCGAACTTGCCAACTCGCCATCTCCGCCAGAGCGGCGCAATCCTGCCGCTTTGTCCAATCCTTTGTTCCCAATAACCTGAAAAACTGCCACCGTGCGCCATCCTTTCGCCCGTTCTTTGGCAGAAAGGGCGGGATAGCACGAATCCCACAGGCACAAATTCATGCGGTCAAAATCCAGAGTCCCCGATAGTCCCCGAGCGGACCTTTCGACCCGCCGCGCATACAACCCATCGCCCCCACAGCCGATCGAGGAGCCGATCAAACCCCGCCAACCCCGCTAACCCCGCTAACTCCGCTAACCCCGCTAACCCCGCTAGCTCCACCAACCCCGCTAGCCCCGCCAACCCCGCTAACACCGCCAACCCCGCTATTTTGCTCTGTGATACACGCCACACGCGCACTTTTACCCGCCGCACTACCATAAGAACCGTATGCAGCGCGGCCCACAATGACTGTGGGAGCCGGGGGTAGCTTGCAGGCCGGTCTCCTCGTCCAGGCGCATGGGCCGTTCGAGCAAATTCCGGAGCGCAGGAGCGTAGCCGGTCTGAGCCCTCTTGTGCAGGGTGCGCGCTTGGATTTAACGTGGGTTTTGCTCACGAAGGCGCTCTGCTCCACGCCGCGCCTGAGATTTTGAATTCATTTGAGCCTGCGGGCAGCATGGCTTCCCGCCGCTCTCGAGGAGAAAACATGAAACGCAATCTTTCACTTTGGCTGCGCCTGGCTGCTGCTGGACTTTTGGCGCTGGCTCTCACCCCTATGCACGCCGAGCAAGCATCTGCAAAGATAGGCAAGATTCACGGCAAAGTCATCAATCCCACCGGGCAGCCTCAGTCCGGCGGCAAAGTGAGTCTCTCCACCGATGGCGGCACGACCCTGAAGTATTCCTTCCCGGTCGATGAAACCGGCAGCTACTCCGGTGAAGCGCCACAGGGAACCTACATGGTGATCTACCGCGCCGACAATACTCCGGCCGGCCAGATGGTCGATTCCATCCGCGGCGTCAAAATCGTCGAAGGGCAGGACACGGTACAGGACCTCGACATGTCGCGCCAGGAGTACATCGACAAAATGACGCCCGAGGAGAAGAAGGCACTCGAGGAGCTGAAGAAAAAGAATGCCGAAGCGCTGAAGTCCAACGCCCTCATCGCCCAGCTCAACGCCGATCTGAAGACGGTCACCCAGGATAAGAAGGACATCGACAACGCCGCCGTGGCCGCGACCCAGGCTCTGGGGGCCACCGCTTCCAAGCTCGATCTTGCCAACAAGGAGACCGAGATCAAGACCGCCAAGTACACCGACATTGTGAGTCTGATGACCAGGGACACCGGCCTTAAGCCGGAAGAAGCCTTGTTGTGGACCCAACTGGGCTACGGGCAGGCTGGGCTCAAGCAGTACGACGATGCCATCGTGACCTACAAAAAAGCCATCGATATCGAGACCGCTGCCGCGAAGCCGCGCGCCTCCGTCCTTGGCCAGGCGCAATCCGGCCTGGGCGAGGTCTATGCGCGCACCGGCAAGGTTCCCGAGGCCAATGCCGCCTTTGGCGCATCCGCCAAGGCGGATCCTGCAAACGCGCAGCTTTATCTCCGCAATCAGGCCGTCATCTTCTTCCAGGAAAACAACCCCGCAGCCATGGCTGACGCCGCGGATTTCGCCATCAAGGCATCTGCGAACCCGAACGATCCCAGCCTCGCTCTTATGTATTACCTGAAGGGCCAGGGGCTGGTTGTTAACGCGACCGAGGACCCCAAGACGAAGCTGTTCATTTTGCCTCCGGGTTGCGCGGAAGCCTACGAGAAATATCTGCAACTGGCGCCGAAGGGCCCGTTCGCTCAAGAGGCGGCGGGCATCCTGCAGCAGGCCGGTATCAAAGTGAAGTAGGCCGGCCTCCGCTTCAATGATCAAAGGGCGTCCGCCACGGCGGACGCCCTTTGTGTCTCCAATCTCATCGACGCACTCGGAAGTAGGTCAGTTTGAAGCCGCCCGAAAGGGCACGACTTCTAGCCTGCCCTGAGCGAAGTCGAAGGGTGCCGTAGAGGCGCAAAATCAATGACGGGCTTTAGCCCCTGAGGGACGGTCTCTTTCAAGCTGACTCATTACCATCCACTCCCCAACACCGCTCCCCCATCTACAATCCATTCCATGAGCCGAGAGTCGACCGGCGAGTTGCTCAGCTACGCGCAGGCAGCGGCTTGTGTGGCCAGGCGCGCGGAGCGCCTGGCGCGCACGAAGCCTGCGGCGGAACGCGTGCGGCTGGCCGCGGCGGCCGGGCGCGTGCTTGCCGAAACCCTCCGCGCCTCGAGCGACCAGCCGCCCTTTGCCCGCTCCACGCGCGACGGCTACGCCTGCCGGGCCGCGGAGATCTCCACGCATCGGCCGCTCACTGTGGCTGGCTCAACCCGCGCCGGCGAAGCTCCCTCCGGACCGCTCGCGCGCGGCGTCGTCTGGGAGATCATGACCGGCGCGCCGGTTCCGCGCGGCGCCGACGCCGTCGTAATGCTCGAGCATGTCGAATCCGCCGGAACCGCGGCCAAGCCAACCATCCGCCTCTTGCCGCCGCGCACCATCAAAGAAGGCGAAAACATCGTGGCCCGAGGCGCGCAGGCGCGCAAAGGCGACGCCCTGTTGCCGGCGGGAACCTTGATTGGCGCGGCGCAGATTGCTCTTGGCGCCTCCTGCGGCGCGACCCATCTCGCCGTCTACGCCAGGCCCCGCGTAGCCATTCTCTCCACAGGCGACGAGCTTGTGCCCATCGCAACCAAGCCCAAGCCCGGCCAGATTCGCAACTCCTCAAGCGCCATGCTGGCCGCGATGGTCTCCGCAGCCGGCGGCGAGCCCTGGATTCTGCCCATCGCGCGCGACACCCTGAAGTCTCTCGCCGCCGCGCTCGCCCGCGCCGCCGCGGCCGATCTCCTGCTCATCACCGGCGGCGTCTCCGCAGGCAAATTCGACCTCGTCGAACCCGCCCTCGCCCGCCTGGGAGCCCGCTTTCACTTCACCGGCGTGCGCATTCAGCCCGGCAAGCCGCTGGTCTTTGCAGAGCTGCGCCGCAGTGGCACGAACCCAAACCAAAACCCCCGCCGTCCCTCCGGCCCAGTCCAAAACCAGAACGGCACGAAGTGCTGCTTCGGGTTGCCGGGCAATCCCATCTCGTCCGCCGTCACCTTTCTTCTCTTTGCCGCGCCGATTCTGGCCGCACTCGCCGGCCGCATCGATCTTGGGCCTCGCTTCGCCCTCGCGCGCCTGACTGAAGACGTCAAGACAAAGCCCGGCCTCACCCGCTTTCTGCCCGCCGCGTGCACCTTTGCCGGTCCCGTGCCTGAAGTCGCCTGCGTTTCCTGGCAGGGTTCGGGCGATCTGGCCGCCATGGCGCTGGCGAATTGTTACCTGATCGTGCCCGAAGACTCCGGCTCACTCGAAGCGGGCGCAACCGTTACGATCCTCTTGCCCTGAGGAGACTCATGTCCAAGTCCAAACCCAAGCCCGCGAAACTTTCGCACCTCGCACGCCTTTCGCACTTCAATACCTCCGGCCAGGCCGCCATGGTCGACGTCGGCGGCAAGCAGTCCACGCGCCGCACCGCAACCGCTTCGGCCTTCGTCGCGCTCTCCGCCACGGTCGTCGCCGCTCTGCCCTCGAACCCCAAGGGCAACCCGCTTGAAGTCGCGCGCTTCGCCGGCATTCAAGCCGCCAAGCGCACCGCCGAGCTCATTCCCATGTGCCACCCGCTGGCGCTCACCCACGTCGATGTCCAGACCGAGCTGGTTGCGGACGGCGTGCGTACCGGTGTGCGTATCGTGGCCACCGCGGCCGCCGTCGGCCCCACTGGTGTCGAGATGGAAGCCCTCACCGCCGCCGCCGTCGCCGCGCTCACCGTCTACGACATGACCAAAGCTCTCGACAAATCCATCGTCATCCGCGAACTCCGCCTCGAATCCAAAACCGGCGGCAAAAGCGGCGACTTCTCGCGCCCTGCGAGTTGACGCTCCCGCGGCCGCACTTTGCCGCACATCGCGGTGCTCACGTTCGTGTCAGCATCATCGGCGCATCCCGCCGCGATCGATTCGCCAACTCGCGAACTAGCCACGTCGCGCCAGCGACGCGAACTTGCCGCTTTTGTCTCTTTGCGGATTCGCAACCACTTGCAGGTTTGTTTCTAGCGTGGTGCGTCACACAGACTGGCGCTTATGTTTTGTAACAGGGCACGACTTGAGTCGTGCCGATAGAAGCGCAAAGAACGAGGGGCTTTAGCCCCTGCGCCTTGCGCCCGCCAACTGGCGAACCAGCCACGTCGCGCCAGCGACGCCAACCTGCCGCTTTTGTCTTGAATAAGGGAATAAACTACCGCGCGATCAGAAACATCACCCAACTGAGCGCAATCGCCGAGCCTACAAACAGCAGAAAGCAGTAGGCGCCGTAGCGCACCATCTGCCGCGGCGTGTCGCGCATGGTAATGCCGAAGACCGTCGAGGCGAACAGCGAGAACAGCAGCACCGCGGTGAAGTGGGAGGGATGCATTACGACGACTTCCTCCCCGTGCGCAGGTTGTGCGCGTCCACGGCGGCAATAACGTTCAGGAGGCCCGCAACCACGATGAACTTGGTGCCGTAGTCGGCCACCGTGGTCTGGATCGGTTGCGCCCCCAATCCCAGTCCGCGGCTCACCACGTAGAGCAACCCGCTGCCCAGGTCGCCGGCCACGCCCAGCAGGTCCAGAATGTCCTGCGCGCTGGTGTAGAGCTTGCCCTGCATGGCCAGTCCCAGCACGAACATGGACACGATCGAGACCGCCAGCAGCGTCCCGCGCACCCATTTGCCCTGCAGGAAATGGCCCGCGCCAGGCACCAGCCATCCGGCGATCAGCGGCAGATAAACCAATCCCTTGTCAGACTTCTTGCCCGCAACGGGCCTGTTCGGCGTGGTCGACATTCCTTCTTGACTATACAAGAACGGGCTCCGGTGGGCGGGGAGAAGATCAGATTCGGCGACGGACCCTCGGCGGATTTCGGTTTTTTTGCTTCGTGTGGGGTCCTGGTCGCGAAGTCTCGTGGAATCAAGGGGAATGTTCGCGCTTGCGGTGCGGTGAGCGGGCCAAATGTTGGCTGCAGTGGTGTCATTTGCCTACCCGATGGCCACTTGGGAGGTTGCGATTTTGCGAGACAAATACCGCGGAATTGAACCGTTCAAGGGTAAATAGCACCAAAGAACTTCCCGAATGCGCGCGAAGGTTTGCAGGTAATTACCCATAAGTGCGCCAAGATGGGGATTGAGTGGCGGAATTGTGCGTGCATTGGGCGTGGAAACGCGCCTTTTTTTGCGCCAATTCGCGGTGTGAGTGTGAGTGTGCGGGTGTGAGTGTGAGTGCGAGTGTGGGTGTGAGTGTGCGAGTGAAGGGGGGAATGGGCGATGCGGAGGGTGATGCGGGAGCGGGCTCGGTTGGAGTTGGAGCGGAGGGTGCGGTGGTACCGGCGGGCGCGGCTCTATCCGCGTCCGCCGGAGGGTTGGCTGCGGGCGATGCGTCTGGCGGTGGGGATTCCGGCGGAGGAGATTGCCGAGCAGATGGGATTCACGGCGAAGATGGTGTTCCAGATGGAGCGGGCGGAACAGAAGCGGAAGATAACGCTCGAGCGGCTGGAACGGATGGCGCGTGCGGTGGGGTGCGATCTGGTGTACGGGCTGGTTCCGTGGGAGCGGTCGCTGGAGGATCGCGCGATGGAATTGGTGGAGCGGGAGATGTGGAGGAAACGCTATACGGCGCGGCGGGTCGGCAAGTCGGCGAGTTAGCGAGTCAGCGGCGCGGGATCAGAAGAAAGGCAGGGACCCTATAATCGAACGGCTTCGGTGATTAGCTCGCAATGAAATGGGGGTGCAAGTTCTCCATCCAGTCTTGTTTCTTCTTCCGGCACAAGTGCGCGCGCGATCATTGCGACAAGGTCAGCGTTAACAGCGTTTCCAAGTGCCTTGAAGACTCGACTGCTCACTTGGGGAAGGTAGCGTAACTCATGCATGCTCTGTAGGCGCGCGCACTCCCGCGGGGTCATGTACCTGCGCTCCCAACCGATGATCGGGACCTGTGTCGTGTTCATCGCGACGAGCGACGGTGCCGTCGTCGGTCGCTTAATGCGCACTCCTGAGGCGCGGAACTGGATCACATACTTCCAAATGTCGCGCTCCCCGCCCTTGCAGTTCCATTCAAGTTTCTGCAGGCTCGATGGAAATTCGAGGATCTCTGGTAGCCAGTTGTCTATCCAGCACCGATGCGTTCGGTAGAACTCGCGGTTTTGGGTTATGAAGAGTTCCTTCCAATGCGGAAAGGTCTTTGTATGCGGTCGCGCGTGAGATGGAAGTGCGGCGAAGAGGTCTGCTCGTTTGAGGTTCCTCAACTTCTTCCCGTGGCTCCCGCGGTACTGGGAGAGGTCGTGCCGCTGTGCCCACGGGGTCGTGCCCTGGTAGGGGTAGGTCGCGCCGAATTCCATTGACCAGATCGGGAATGAGGGGAGTTCGGCACTCTTCGGGAACCTCTGGACAAAACGCTGCCATGCTTCCAGACACCTGATTACCTGGGGCGAGAGCGGACATGCGTCGAGAGGGGCCTCGTCGAGTACGTCGTTAATGGAGAGCATTGCTTCTTTCCGCGCGCTTGGCCACTTGAAATGCCCTAGACTATTTCTGCTCCCAACAATGAAAATGCGTTGCCTAATCTGCGGAATGCCAAATTGGTGCGGACTCAGGTAAGCCGAATCCGTTGTGTATCCAGCGCGCCTGATCATAGCTTCAAGATCCCGCCAAGTATGTCCATTGTCGTGCCGCGTCAGATTTGGGACATTCTCGAGGATCAGGTAGGTCGGCTTGTGGTGCTTCACAATGCGCAAGACGTGGTGGAAGAGATCGCCCCATTTTGGACAACTGAGCCCTTGCTGCCCGCCCGCCTTGGAGAACGGTTGGCAAGGGCTTCCGGCGCAAAGAATGTCGTGCTCGGGGATGCTATTGAGTTTTACACCTCTGATGTCCGAGTTTGGCGTCATGCCAAAATTCTTCTTGTAAACATCCCGCAATACCGGGTCGATCTCGCAGGCAAATACGCATTCGTGCCCAAGGCGCGATAGGCCGAGGTGGAACCCGCCAAGGCCAGAGAATAGGTCGATAAATCGCACTAGGCTCTCCTCAATTCAATCCGCCTGTCAATAAGCTCTCGGTCACCCGATTATCTTCGCACTCGCATTCGGCAGTTTTTTCAATCGGGGACGGAGCCACCTCCGAATGCTGTGGGCGGTGCCAGTTGATAGCCATGAGGTTTGCGTTGCGCTGGGCGCGAGGAGCCGGTACCGGTCCAGGAAGAGCCCGCCAACTGCGTGACAGTGGTGCCGGAAGTCGGCCTCCGTGAAGGTAAATGGTGTTGCGAAGCCTCGCTTTGGTCGAACAGCGAAATCTACTATTTTCTCCCAAACATCGAGGTCGGGCGTCCGACGTTTGTATTTCCACTCAGAGCTGCCCGTTACACCGCTAGCGCATTGCACGAGGTAAAGGGGTATTCCGGGCCGGCCGTCGGGCATTCTTCGAACGCATACCAAGTCGAGTTCCGCGTCGTTTGCTCTTTCACTTGTCCAACGGTCTCGGTTCCCTGTCTCGCTCTCCCCAAGCCACTGGCACAATTCCGCGACGACGCCCGGGAGCTTCACCGCTTTTGTCTTGCGCCATCCAGTGCGGTGTACGCTCCAGTCGGGGAGTGATCTCTCGATGGCTTCGGCCACAAATTCCTCGAAGAGTTCCCCCTGTTCGGAGTAATTATTGTCGAACGATCTTGCCCAGTCGGGTAGCCACTCCGCCAGTGAGAGGGCAAGGCAAAAGCTGTGTCCCGGATTCGTGTCCCAACTATAACGGGGCGTCAGCCTCCAGCCCTTGATTTCCAGAGGGTATCCGTCTTTGAGGAGATAGGCTCGCCGCCGTAGTTCTGTCCAAGCGTCCGAAAGGAGCTTCCATGCAAATTCCTGGGTCTTATAGATACTGTTTTCGACCAAGATATCGACTACCTCGGCGGCGGCGAGTTGCGCCTGCGCAAAGAGAACGCTGCCTTCTAGCCAATCACACAACACGTCTAGCCGCACGTTGTGTTTTTCGACGGACCGGGCGAATCCGCTTCCTGGGAGTGCGAGCATCATTGTCTTCTCACTCCTTCGCGTCTTTTGCGGAACGCGCGCGGACGGCGGGGAAAAGGTCTGCGAGTCTTTCTACTCCCAAATAGGCGCGTTCGACGGCGGATTGCAGCCTCTTGGAGTTGGTGTGGAGGTGCGCTCTGCTTAATGCCTCTTCGATATTTCCTGCGGCCGCCTCAACTAAATTCACCAAGTGGGGCTCGTCTCCTCCAGATATGCGAAAAGCAACGTCGTACGAAGGCTTTGCAGAGCTTTCGAGGTATTCAACAGCTTTCTTGCTCTCGAGAATTGCCCCAAATTGGTCAACTTGCCGGGAGTCTCGAACGATGGGTGGGTTCTTCTCGTCGCCGAACAGCCACATGGCGAAGTGACGCAACGCGTCGAGCCTTGAGCGTGGGACTGGCTTCAGGGCGGCCCCGGGCCCTGCCTCAATGTCGACCTGGAGATACCTTCGAACCCCATTGGTTCTCAGGCTGAGATAAAGTACGCTGAATTTCTCCTCGACGCTTTCGATGGAGATTTCTTCGTCCCCTTCCATCTGCAGGAGAAGCCGGTACGTTATATAGTTCTGGCGAACCGTGGGGGCCTTGCTCCCGATCTTGCGCATGACCTGCTCGTAGGTCATGCTGCCCTTCTCGATCAATTGAGCGATGTATTGCGCCTTCTCTGCTGGATTCCATTCTTGTATTCCGGTTACATGACGGTAGCCTAGGAACGCACGGATGTCCTCGCGCGAGTCGACAATAATGTACGGGATGCGATCAAATAGCTTTGGCTGCGGCTTTCCACTGCGCGCGATATCGCGCCAGAGCGCGGACTTGGGTTTTCCATTAATGGCCCGCTGAAGATACATGAGGGCGGCCAAGCGTCGGTTACCCTCGATCACAACCAGGCTATCTTCGCCGTAGAGCTTTTCTTTAACGACGACGAGGGCTTCTTGGGGCCAAAATCCGCTTTCTAGGAATGAAACCGCCAACTCTTCAAGGTTCCAATCCGACATTGCGTCGAGGATTTGCTCTTGCCGCAGTTTCGGGCCGGCCAGCTTCCTGCCTAGGCGCGGGTTCAGAGGATCTAGGTTCAGTTGGCCGATTCTTGCGTATTCGATTTCGTCATGTACAGCCATTTTGATTCTTCTTTGCTCCCGTTCCCGAACAGGCTGACGGACTGCTGGTAGTCACCAGCATTCTATCTTGGATTCCCTAGGCGTGGGACTTCCCCCACTTTATCATCGAGGTTCTTTCCTTACCATTGGCTCGGCGGCTATTTGGGTTCGTCGGGCCGGTCGGGTTTGGTGGGAGGGAGTTTGGAGGCGTCGCGCGCCATGTGTTCGTCCCACTCCTCTTCGTTCCACTCGGGCTCGGAGGCGAGGAGCTCGGCCCAGGAGGGTCCGGGGCGCTTCTTTTTCTTCTTCTCGGGCGGGGCATTTTGCGCGCCGGAGAGCTCGACGAGGAGACGCGCGCCGGTCATGTTGCCGGCGAGGGTTTTGTCGATGAGGGCGCGGGCGATGCGGTCGGATTCGAGGCCGACCAGGGTGTTGATGGAGCTGCGGAGACGGGCTCCGCCGCGGCCGGCGGGGAGGCGGCGAAGAGAGGTTGCGGAGGGTTTGCGGCCCGGCCGCTGGCGGCGCGGCTTGGGCGCATGGACGGATTGCGGATGGTTGGAGATTTCGATGGGTTGGTTCAATTGAGTCACCTGCCCGATGAGGTCGTTCTCGATAGTTTTAGAGTAGCTCAGAACGGGATTGTTTTCGGCAAGTGGAAGGTGTTGAAACGGTGGAGGTTAGGAGAATTGGGGCTTGACGGGGAAGAACAGTCGTCAGTGATCAGTGGCCAGTGGACAGCTTCCCGCCCTAGCCGGAAAAACAACGGCCCGGCGAGCGTGGGCGCCCGGCATCCTGTTCAATGATGCTGCTGGCCGCGTCCAGTTCCCCGGCTCCTGAAGGAGTGCAGAAAAAAATCGCAACAGCGGCCACTGGCGATATACTGTCGCCGCCGGGACAGCAAAATGGAAGTTCCGGTTCAGGTGGCGGAGTAGACAAATGCAGCCCGGCTGAGGCTGGCGCCACCCGAATGGATAGAAACAATCGCGCAATACCGGGCCCGGCTTCACGCGGCTTCCCACGGGATTGAAAGATCAGGAAAGTCAGCATCAAGGCAAACAAGGAGGTTTACCATGCGTATCTCTCATCGAGGACGTTTGTTTGTGCACTGCGCAGTGGTCTTTGCGCTGCTGCCCGCGATACCGGCCATGGCCGCGTTCGATGCATACATGACGCTAGAGGGCGTCAAACAGGGACCTATCAAGGGCGATAGGATGTCTGAAAATATCCATCTCATCAGCGTCGTCCGAGACACCCCCATGGCGGCCCGGATGGCCACCGGCAGACGCATGCACTCCACCATCACCATCACCAAAGAGATCGATGCGGCGTCGCCCAAATTTGCAACGGCGTTGGTTACAAATGAAGTGTTTAAAAACGTGACGATTATCTTTGTGGGAGGCTCGGGAGGCGAGAAGACAGCCCAGAAGATCGTGCTCACAAACGCGACCATGCTGAGCGTTCGCAAGGCGGGCGGCCGCGAGCAGATTACGTTCGACTACCAGGCCATCGAGGTCACCTGGCAAAACGGCGGCAAGACCATGGCGGACGACTGGAGCACTCCGAACTAAAGCATGTCGGGCGGGGCGCCCGGCAACTCCCGCTCCGGGAAAAACGCCCCGCATTTTGCAGAGTATTTCGCCCTGCCGGCGCATACTTTTCTTGAATGGCCATCCACCCCAACAACCTTTGCTCTCCGGCAGAAAACCAGCCCGTTGCAGAAACGCCGCGCAAAACGCAGGGTCCGCCGCATCGCTAACTTGTTAACTCGCTGACTCGCTGCGCGGCCGGAGCCTTCAAAAACTCCAGTGCGCGGATGAGATAGGCCTTCAGATCGCGGCGGTGGACGACGGCGTCGAGGAAGCCCTTTTCGAGCAGGAACTCGGCGCGCTGGAAGCCTTCGGGGAGCTTCTGGCGGATGGTCTGCTCGATGACGCGGGGGCCGGCGAAGCCGATCAGCGCGCCGGGCTCGGCGATGTTCAGGTCGCCCAGCATGGCGAAGCTGGCGGTTACGCCGCCGGTCGTGGGATCGGTGAGCACGGAGATGTAGGGCACGCGCGCGTCGTCGAGTTGCGCGAGAGCGGTGGCGATCTTGGCCATCTGCATCAGGCTCACCACGCCTTCCATCATGCGCGCGCCGCCTGAAGCGGCCACGATGATGAGCGGCTTGCGCGCGAGCCGCGCGCGATCGACGGCGCGGGCGATGGTTTCGCCCACAACGGCGCCCATGGAGCCGCCGATGAAGCCGTACTCCATGGCGCTCAAAACGACTTCATGCGGCCCCATGCGGCCCAGCGCGTTGAGGATGGCGTCGTCCAGGCCGGTCAGCTCGCGCGCCTTGCGCAGCCGCTGCTTGTAGGGCTTGACGTCGGTGAAGTTCAAGGGGTCGGTGGAGCGCAGGCCGGTATCGACCAGCTCGTAGCCCGGCTCGAGCAGAAGGTCAATGCGCGCGCGTGCGCCGAGCTTGAAGTGCTGCTGGCACTTGGAGCAGACCATCAGGCTGGCTTCGAGATCGGCCTTGTAGAGCGGCTGGCGGCAGCCGGGACACTTGACCCAGAGGCCCTCGGTGCGCACGGTTTTCGCGCCCGTGCCGGCAGCGAAGCCGGCGTCAGGGCCGTTCTCGCCTTGAGGCCCGTTCTCCGGAGCAGGATACTCGCCGTCCTCGCGCTTGAACCATGTCATATTGAAGCCAATTGTAAATGGAGGGACCGTGCGGCAGAAGCGCGCGGCGGACTAAAACTCGATGCCTCTCTGCGCCAAGATGCCCTTTTGATAGGCGTGCTTGATCTCGCGCATTTCGGTCACGGTGTCGGCCAGCTCGACGAGCAGCGGATGCGCGTTGCGCCCGGTCAGGATCACGTGCACCATCTCCGGCTTGGAGCGCAGCGCCTCGGCCACCACTGCCGGGTCGAGCATCTTGTAGCTGATGGCGTAGTTGATCTCGTCGAGGATCACCAGATCCCACGCGCCGGAGTTGATCGCCGCGCGCGCCTCGGCCCACGCCGCTTCGACCAGGCGAATGTCTGCGGGATCGGACTCCGCCCCGCCGATCTTCACAAAGCCGCGGCCCATCTGCTTCAGCACGAAGTTCTCGCCGAAGGCCTCGGCCGCATCCAGCTCGCCGTAGTGCCACGAGCCCTTGATGAACTGCAGCATCAGCACCTTCATGCCGCAGCCCACCGCGCGCAGAGCCGTGCCCAGCGCCGCGGTGGTCTTGCCCTTGCCGGGGCCGGTGTTGATGAGGATGAGTCCGCGCCGGGATGGGGTTTCAGAGTTCACCGTTTCCAGTTCAGCCTCGGTGGTACGGGTGTCCCGTGAGAATTGTACAGGCCCGGTAGAGCTGCTCGGCCACGACCAGGCGCGCGAGCTGGTGCGCCAGCGTCATGGGCCCGAGGGAGAGCAGGCCGCCGCGGCGCTTGCCCTCGGCCAAGGCGTCTTGGGACCATCCATTCGCCGGCCCGATGGCGAAGACCACGTGCTGCACGCCCTCGTCGCGCCGCTTGCCCAGCCACTCCGCCAACGCCTCCGAGGACATTGGACGGCCGCGCGCGTCGAGCATCAGGACCGCAGCCTCGGTCCTGCCCCGCTGCCGGCGCAGCCAATCGAGCAGCGCGCTCTCGCCGCGAAAGGCTTCCACGTTCGGCCGCACCACTGGAGAGCAGCGTTTGAGGTAGTCGCTTACCAGAGCCTCGTAACCATCCTTCGTTCCGGCCCGTGAGCCGATGTGAGCCAGCGTTACTTGCATCCAGAGGAGGATAGCGCAAAACATCTGCTGGCTGCGAAAAGCCGGTCAGGGAAGCGTCCCGGAATCTGCAGAGTATGGGGAATGTGCAGCTTCTCTTTTACGAAAAATCATAGAACTCGTACACCAGCCTCGCGAAAAGGGAATGAATAACTTATCTGTTTTCCGTAAGCAAGCGTAATATTCCCTCATTCCAACAGAATGGCATGCAACGTGCAAACAAAACGCAAACGCTTTCCCCGGCCCGCGCAGCTTGCGACAAGCAGCGACCGCGCAGGCGTAAGTCAGCAAGATTTGCTCTTCCCTTGTCAGACCTTCGCTGCTTGGCCTTTTACGCGGCAGGGCGACACCTCAGCCGGACCTTGAAGCGTCTTGGGCAACTCGTTGCGGGTTGAGGCCAAAGTCCGTCTCCGTTTTTCCCCGATTCGGAGGTCGATCATGCGGTTTCGTCGAGATCGTTCCAGGCATCTGAAAATCACCCTTTTCGCGATTGCCGTCGTGCCGATGCTCGCCGGCGTTCCGGTCGCTTTCTGCCAGATCACCGTGGCGGCAATTCACGGCACAGGGACCGATTCGAGCGGGGCCGTTGTTCCCAACGCCAAGGTCACGGCGCTGAATCGAGCCACCGGCATCGCGACGGATGCGGTGTCGAACCTTGCGGGCTACTCCATCCTTCCCTCACGCCAGGTTGAGGGCCCTTACAAGGTCACCGCATCGGCCGCCGGTTTTGCGACCTTTGTGGTCTCCGGACCGACACTCAACGCGAACGGCAACCGCGAGGCGCTGGCCACGCTCAAAGGGGCGTGGACCCCTCAAATCATTCCAGATATTGCGATCTGTGGAATGAAATATACAAAATTCCATAAGGCTGGCGTACTCGCCAGCAAACCTTTTCTTTAACAATATGTATTTTGAGGTACTTAAGGCATCTTCTCGGATGAGCCGAAATGGCACATCAATTGCAGGCTAAAGTCCCAACTTCCCAGAACGGCATTCGAGGTCACTTCACGCGGGCGTAGGCGTTTTTGAGCGGTGGTTTTTATGAACATGCGGAATCGGGCTTGTTTCCCCCATCGAGTCTCCGAAGCCGCACAACCTGGATCGCGACCGACCCACAGGGGGACTTCCGGTTCAGAAATACATTTTGGAGGAATTCCGATGCGGTTTTTTGATACGAAGAGCGCAGTGATGCTCCTCTGCTCCCTGATGGCGATATTGGTACTGGTATCTATGCCGGCCAGCTATGGGCAAGTTACCGCAGGCATGGCGGGCGTAGTGGCCGACCAGACCGGCGCGGTTGTGCCGGGCGCCGTGGTGACGCTGACCAACAAAGCGACGGGCGTGAAGCTCACGCAGACCACGAGTGGAATCGGTTCGTATCGCTTCACCGAGGTCCCTCCAGGCGCGGGTTATGAGGCCAGTTTCTCGGCCAAGGGGTTCACGACCCTTGTGGTCAAGGACATTTACCTGATTGTGGCGACGGTGCGTACGCAGAACGCGACGCTTTCGATCGGTGTACACCAAGAGGTCTACGTATCGGCCGCCAGTTCCGAGGTCACCATCGACACCTCCGATGCCACTGTCGGCAACAACATCGACGTTCGCTCGCTCGATTCCTTGCCGGTGCAACAAAGAGATACACCCACCGCGCTCTTCGAGATGCAGGCCGGAGTGACAGACACCGGCGCGGTGACCGGCTCGCGTGTCGACCAGAACGACGTGACCCTGGACGGACTGGACGTGAACGACCTGGTGACCGGCGGCGTGGGCTACAACAGCACTCCGAATGGCATCGCGGAAGGTATCCGCGACCAGTCCATCGTAGGCGGAGCGCCGGTTGACTCTCTGGAGCAGTTTACGGGCAGCGTGGCCGGCGGCGAGGCAGACAGCGGCCCCGGCAGCGGCGGCCAGTTCTCCCTGGTGACCAAGGGCGGCACCAATCAGTTTCATGGCAACCTGAACGAGTACAACCGCAACACCTCATTTGTGGCCAATAGCTGGTTCGCCAACAACTCCGTTCCCATTGTTCCGCGCCAACACCTGATCCAGAACCAGTTTGGCGGCAACGTCGGCGGCCCTTTCACCATCCCGCATCTGTTCAGCGGCAAAGACAAGGCCTTCTTCTTCTTCGACTACAACAACAATCGCATCATCCGGTCTGTGCTGGCCCAGAGAACCGTTCCCCTCGACAGCATGCGCAATGGCAATATCAGTTACATCAACGACGCAGCCGGAGATACAACGCTCCTAGCGCCGGCCCAGTTCGCGAAGTACGATCCGATCGGAACAGGTACGCCCTCCACCTGGCTCAGTGCGTTCACCGCGCGTTTCCCGCATTCCAACAACACGGACAGCGGCGACGGCGTGAACTCGGGCGGACTAGCCTTCAATGCTCCCGACGGCGAAACCGTGACCAACTATGTCGGCAGGGGGGACGTTAACCTGAACGATAAGATGAAACTCTTCGCCAAGTTCTCCTTTATTCGCAGCACCTCCGTGCTCGCCATCAATGCGCTTCCCGGCGATCCGATAAGCGACCCGCTAAGCGACCGCTCGTATGCCTTCGTGGTTGGGCACACCTGGCTGATCAACTCGAGCACAACAAACCGCGTAACCCTGGGCGAGACAGTTCAGAAGCTCTCCTCCGTGGTCACATTTAATCCGACCAGCTCCACCTGGAACCCGAATGGAACCACCAATTACACCTTCGACGACGGCACGGGTCCGGCGCTGGTTTCCGCGATGTATCTGGCTCCGGGAGGAACCTCGCAGCGCGTTCCCGTTCCGGTGTTGCGCGACGAATTCAGCTGGACGAAGGGGCGCCATACCTTCGAGTTTGGCGGCAGCTTCAAGGATATCCTGATGCACATCACGAATGTCACGGATATCAATGAGGCCGAGGAAGGCATGGGCGGCTATACCTTGAGCCTGTGCGGTCCCGCTTCGGGCGACTGCCAAAAAGGCAACGATGAGCTGCCTGCAAGCGCGTCCCTCCGTCCCAGCGATATCCAAACCGCGGGCAGCGAGGGCAACGTGGCCGAGTATGACTGGGACCAGGCATTTGCCTTCATGATCGGACGCGTCGGCGAGGTCTCGTCGGTCTTCAACTACAACAAGGACGGGCAAGCGCTGAAGCAGCTCACGGGCGACCAGCGCTACTACCGGAGCTATCAGACCCAGCTTTATTTTCAGGACAGCTTCAAGGTTGTGCCCAGCCTGACGGTGAGCTATGGCATGGGCTACCAGTTCTTCTCCGTGCCCTATGAGACGCGCGGCCTGCAGGCCGTTGAGAATATTACCTTCGACCAGTACCTAAAGGCCCGTCTGGCGCAGAGCCAAGAGGGAATGTCGGGACCGGGTGCAGTTCCGCTGATCTCTTACCTTCTGGGCGGCAAGGGCAACGGCAGCGGCGCTCCCGCGATGTACCAGCCGGAGTATAAGAACCTGTCCCCGCACGTTGGCTTTGCCTGGAACCCCGGCTTCGACAAGAAGCTGGTGATCAGCGCCAGCGGCAGCATCGGCTACGACCGCACCATCATCACCGCGATCATGAGGCTCCAGGACGCGAACTCGTATCTCTTCCAGCAGCCCCTGCCGTTACCCCAAGGAATCGCGGGCGATCCCTACGATTCCATCGCGACCGGTCCTCGTCTGGACAAGGCCAACGACCTGTCGAATGTCAGCGGTATCGTTGCGCCCCCCACACCCTCGTCTCCGTACCTACCCTTTGCGAATGCGAACTCCTGCGCAGGCCTCCCCGTCAACCCGTGCGGGCTGTTTCTGGGTTCGGCCTTCAACAGCGCCACTATCGATCCGGGCTTGAAGACGCCTTACAACATCAACTTCAACTTCGGCGCGCAGCGCCAGATGCCGTGGAATATGATTCTGAAGGCCAACTACGTTGGTCACCTGGGCCGCCGGCTGATCGGCCAGGCCGATGTCAACCAGGTTCTGGACTTCCCGGATAACACGGGAAAATCCACCCAGACGCTGGGACAGGCCATGGGGGGAATTACCACGCAGCTCAGGGCCGGAGCCACCACGGCAACGATCCAGCCGGAGTCTTGGTTTGAAGACGTCGTAGGCGCCGGGACCACCGACTTCCTGGCTGCAACCTGGGGGCCGTTTGCCTACCGCGGCGACTTCGGCGATACGGTCCAATACCTGGCCGACAACGGCTTACCGCCCAACGTGGGCTCTGCAGCGCAGTTCTCTGAGAACAGCTTCTACACCAACGACGGATTCTCGACCTACCACGGTCTGCTGCTCACGCTGAACAAGAACCTTTCGCATGGAGTCTCGTTTGACCTCAACTACACGTTCTCGCACTCGATCGACAACACCTCGTCCTTTGCCAACTCGCAGGGCGATACCGGGATCGGCGGCATCGGCCTGATCTGCGACGTCGTGCGTCCGCGCGAGTGCCGTTCGCGCTCGGATTTCGACATCAGGCAGTACATCACTACGGACGCAACGTACCAGTTGCCGTTCGGCCGGAAGAGGATGTTTGCAAGCGACGTGCCCAACTGGCTGAACGAGGTGATCGGGCAGTGGGATTTGAGCGGCCTCGCCATCTGGCACACGGGCGTTCCGTGGTCGACGGTGTCGAACGCCTTCGTGGCCAGCTACTCAAACGACGCCCCTGGCATCCTCATCGGGTCAAAGTCCACTGTCGCACCGCACCTGACAAAGACCCCGGGCGGAGTGAATATCTTCAGCGACAATAAGGCGGCGGCAGCCGCGTTCGAAGGGCCGATTGGATTCCAGATCGGACCCCGCAACGAACTGGAGGGGCCGAGATTCTTCAACGCCGACCTTGGGCTGGCCAAGAATTTCCCGATCATTGGGGAGGGCTTCCACCTGATGTTCCGGGCCGATGCCTTCAATGCGTTGAACCACCCGAACTTCGAACTGCCGGCCAACAACGTCTACAACGGCTACGACCAGGCCGACATCACCGAGCCAAAGAGCTTCGGCGTGATTAGTTCAACCGTGGAACAACCCGGAAACCTGAACAACGGCGCTCGCGTGTTGCAACTCTCGCTGCGCCTGGAATTCTAAGCCGCAACACGGAACGAAACTGAATGTGAACGGAAAAGGGGACCGCTTCGGCGGTCCCTTTTTTCGTACGCCGTGCCATCCAACCGAACCGCGGGATGCGGACCGGCACGTCCGGTGGTGTGGCAAGGACGAGCGAGGCACCGCTCCCGCTATGCCGGTTTCGGCGGCGAATGGGCGGCGGAGCCTGGTGAACGACCGAAAAAACGCCGATCGGTCCGCGCTTTCATCGCGCTTCAAGTGCGCAGATTGGAACCGCATCCGGTACCATACAGAATGGTGCTGAACTAAGAATGAGCCTGAAAGCAAAGCTGGAAGCTGTCATTTACGCCGCGGAAGAGCCGGTCACGCTCGGGCAGTTGGCCGTGTTGTTTGCCGAGGAAGCCCTGGAGTGGAAGGCGGAACAAGAGGCCGCGGCCGAAGCACAGGCCGAAGAGCCGGATGCGGCGGAGACGGAGAATCTGCCGCTGGCGCAGGACACGCTGCCCGATCTGACAGTTGCGCCGGACGCGGTCGAGGAGGCGGAAGCCGCGGAAGAGTTGGACGAAGGTGCGGGCGTGGACGAGAGTGCGGGCCTGGAGGCCCGCACGACAGCCGGTCTGGAGACCGGCGGTACAGTGCTTGAAGCCGCTGCGCCCGATGCCGACCCGGCCGACGTAGAGGCGAAACGCGTGGCAAGGTTACGCGACCGCGAGGCCCGCGGCGTCGTCAAGAAACTTCTCGACGAGCTGGTCGCTGAGTACGCCGTCGATGGCCGCGGCATCGAGATCCGCGAGATCGCCGGCGGCTATCGCATGGCCACCAAGCCGGAGTGCCACGACGCGGTGCGCTCGTTCATCAAGGGACAGAAGCCGCCTCTCAAGCTTTCGTTGCCCGCGCTGGAGACCCTGGCGGTGATCGCCTACAAGCAGCCAGTGACCGCTCCGGAGGTGAACGAGATTCGCGGCGTGGATTCGTCGGCAGTCTTCGGATCGCTCTTGGCGCGCAAGCTGATCGCGACCGCGGGACGCAAGCCTGTGATCGGGCGGCCGATTCTTTACAAGACCACGCGCGAGTTCCTGCTGCGCTTCGGACTCAAGGACGTCTCCGAGCTGCCCTCGATGGAAGAGTTCGAGAAGATAGCGGCGAGTGAGCTGGAGGAGGAGCTGGCGGGCGATGAAGCCGCCGGAGCCGAAGCCGCTGCCGAGTTCAACCCGGACCTGAGCGTGGAAACCAACGGGACAGACGCGGACCGCGAGGCCGACGCCGCGGCGGAGTCCGCACAAGGCGCTCCCGAAGCATCGAACAGCAAAACAGAGTAAGCAGAAAGCCAGGTTCCCCACATGACAGCGAAAAAGAACACGAAATCGGCTGCGCCTGCAGCCAAATCCGCGTCGAAAGCGAAGCAAGCGAAAGCCCCGAGCAGGAAGCCTGCGGCAAAAGCCAAAGCGGCCGGCGTGAAAACTGCGAAACCGGTGGCGAAATCGGCCGCGCCGGCGAAGAAACGCGCCCCGGCAGCGAAGAAGGCTCCTGCCAAAACCAAGGTTCCGGCGGCGAAGAGCAAGAAGCGCGCGCCGAAGGTGGAACAGGAAGCCGCGCATCGCATCGGCGAGCCGGTGCTCGATCCCATTGGCGACGTGACGAGCGGCGAAGGCCAGGTAGATCTGGGCGATGCAGATTCGCAGGCGCACGAGGCGCAAGCGCCGGCCGAGATCGGCGCGTTCCAGAAGGCGACGCAAGTCGAGGCCTCGGATGCAGTTCTCGAAGCCGGGCCGGGATTGGTAGCAGCGCAGGCGGCGATAGAGGCGCGCGGGCGGCGCGCGGCCGAGGACCAGGATCCAGCAGAAACGGACCGGGCGGGAACGGAAAGAGGCGAGAACGACGAAACAGAGCCTGCGGCCGAAGGACGCGAAAAGGCGAAACGGGCGCCGGCGAAACTCGAGCGATTGCAAAAGATTCTCTCTGCGGCGGGCATTGCCAGCCGGCGCAGCGCTGAGGAGATGATTGTTGCCGGGCGCGTGATCGTGAACGGGCAAGTGGTGACGCAGTTGGGCTCGAAGGCCGATGCGGCGCGCGATCATATTCGCGTCGACGGCAAATTGCTGCACGGCGCCGAGCGGCACCGCTACTTTGTGCTCAATAAGCCGCGGGGTTACGTCACCACGATGAGCGATCCCGAGGGCCGGCCCACCGTGATGGAGTTTTTCGCCGGCGCCCGCGAACGCGTTTATCCCGTGGGGCGGCTGGATTACCTGAGCGAAGGCCTGCTGCTGATGACGAACGACGGCGAGCTGGCCAATCTGCTCACCAAGGCCGGCTCGGGCGTCGAGAAGACCTATCTCGTGAAGGTCGCCGGAGAGCCCACGGCCGAGGAGTTGGAGCGCTTGCGCGGCGGCGTGGCCATTGAGAAGGGTGAGCCGGGTTCGGAACGCGTGCGCACGGCGCCGGCTCGCATCCGCCAGGTGCGCGAGGGCGACAATCCCTGGTTTGAAGTCGCGCTCATCGAGGGGCGCAATCGCGAATTGAGAAAAATGTTTTCCGCCATCGGGCACTTTGCCGAGAAGATTCGCCGCGTGGGCTACGGGCCACTGGTGCTCGATCTCGAGCCGGGAAAAATGCGCGAGCTCGACGAAGACGAAGTAAAGGCGCTGCGCCTCACCGCCGAGGGCAAGATGAAGCCGCGCCGCACCAAGGCCACGAAGATGCTGCCGCGTGATGCGGGCGTGCCGGCCGAGCAACGCGCGGAGAAGCGCGGCGGCCGAGGCGGCAAAGATTTTTCACGGCGCGCAGCTCCGCGTCCCGACTCGCGTTTTGCCCGGTCGCAGGTCCGTTCGGGCCCGAGCGATCGACGGACGGAAAGACCGGGCGCGGCCAGTGACAAGCCGCGTTGGAATCGGGAAGATCGTGGGTCAAAGAAAGAGTGGCGGCCGCGCAGCGAAGAGCCTCGTGGCGAGTCGAGGGGCCGTCCGTCATATCGTCCCGCTCCGCGGCAGGATCGCGGCGAGAATCCCTTCGACAGCGCACCGCGCGGCCCATTCCAACCGCGTAGCGACCGCCCGTCATTTCGTCCGGCTCCGCGGCAAGATCGCGTCGAGAAACCCTTCGGCGCCGCACCACGCGCTCCGTTCAATCCTCGTACCGAGCGGCCGGAATTCCGTCCAGCTCCGCGGCAGGAACGCGGCGAACGGCCCATTGGCGGCGCACAGCGCGGACCTTTCAAACCCCGCGGCGAACGGCCCTTCGGCAGCGCACCACGCGGCCCATTCAACCCGCGCACCGAAAGGCCGGAATGGAAGCGCGACGACGCACCCAAGCCGCGCCTTGAGGTCGAGCGAATCGCGGGGCCTCAAGAGGGCGCCAGCTTCGGCGGCGGCAAACCGAAGCCGTCGTTCGGCCGCAAACCCGGCTTCGGTGGAAAGCCAGGCGGGTCCGGCAAATACCGCGGAAACACCCGTGGCGGCCCGAAGCGCAGTTTTTCGCGGCCTGGCGCGCCGCGCGGCGGACGGAAGCGCGGGTGAACGAGGGTTCGTGCTATCGCACGTCTTCCGCCTCGGCGGACGAGACGTGGGGCGCCCGGCAGCTCATCAGGAGGTCCTGTGGCAAATTCATTCGGCAACGACATTCTGCTTCAAGCGCCGGATCCGAAGGCGGCGGCTGCCTTCTACGTGAAGCATCTCGGCTTTACGATTACCGGCGAGCACGACAGGTGGATCGATCTCCTCGGAAACCACATCAACCTCTTCATTGAGGAGGGACCGTCGCTCGGGCCCGTACTCGAAGTCACCGTGGACAATGTGGAAAAGGCCAGGCAACGGCTCGTCGCTGCCGGAGGCAAGGTTGTGAAAGATGAGCCCAACTTCCCGCGCTGCTACGTCCAGGATCCCTTCGGATTGATTTTCAACCTGACCACCTAGACGGCGCCTACTCCTCGCGAGCGCGGAAACGTCTCATGCGTCCCACGAGCGAAGCTGGCCCGCTGACCGACAGACGAACCAGATTGCCTTCGTACTCGCGCGTGTGCACGATCGTGCCCGCCTCAATCGCAGCCAGCGCCGCGCCCTCGTGCTGTGGAATGCGCAACTCCGCTTCGACAATCGGATCGGAGTGAAGCGCCGCATCAATGGCCGCGAGCAAATTGTCTACGCCTTCGCCCGTGAGCGCCGAAAGGGCTACCGCCGCGTTAGCGCCTACGCCACTGGAGTTGGTTTTGCCTTCAAGTTCCTCACCTTCGTTGCCGGCTCGCGGGGGATGAAGCAGATTGCCTTTTGGCGGGGTGGCGTCGCTTCGCGACAGGCCAAGCTGGCGAGTTCGCCCGATATTTCTTCCTGGACTGGAGTTTGTGCGGGCGAATAGAGCCGCGCGCTCTGCTTCCGGAAGCAGATCGATTTTGTTGAGCACTTCAATGCGCGGCTTCGACAAGCTCTCAAGCTCGCCGAGCACCTTTTCCACCTGCACCTTTTGCTCCTCGCTGTAACTCGACGCGGCGTCGCGCACATGAATCAGCACCTCAGCCTGCGCAACCTCTTCGAGCGTGGCGCGGAAGCTGGTGACGAGCGTGTGCGGCAGGTTGCGAATAAAGCCGACCGTGTCGGATAGGAGAACGCGACGGCGGCTGGGCAGTTCAATCGCGCGCAACTTGGGATCGAGCGTGGCAAACATGCGCGACGACGAAAGCACCTGCGCGCCGGTGACGGTGTTAAAGAGCGTGCTCTTGCCGGCGTTGGTGTAGCCGACCAGGGCTACCGTGGGTACGGGAACGGCTTCGCGGCGCTGGCGCTGCTGGCGGCGCACCTGGCGCACGGCTTCAAGATCGCGTTTGAGTTGGTCGATGCGGCGTTGGATTCGCCGGCGGTCGGTTTCGAGCTGGGTTTCGCCGGGGCCGCGCGTGCCGATGCCGCCGCCCAACTGCGACATGGCTTTGCCGCGTCCGGTCAGCCGCGGCAGCATGTACTCGAGCTGCGCCAACTCCACCTGCAACTGGCCCTCGCGGGTGCGGGCGTGGCGGGCAAAGATATCGAGGATCAGTTGCGTCCGGTCGAGCACACGGCACGGCAACGCCGCCTCAAGGTTGCGCAGTTGCGTGGGCGTGAGGTCGTGGTCGAAGAGAACCAGGTCCGCGTTCGTGGATGCGGCAACGGCGGCAATCTCCTCCACCTTGCCGGAGCCGATGAGCGTAGCGGGATCGGGACGCGGGCGGCGCTGCAAGAGCTCCGCCGCAACCTCGCCGCCGGCGCTCACGAGCAGCTCGCGAAACTCGGCGAGAGATTCCTCGGCGTCGAGTTCATGCGCCCCGCGCACAACTCCGGCGGAGC
>Ga0326727_10002320_pt1 | contig 65801 bp, 74 predicted proteins | sample MB2enrmetagenome_FD_207643 | JGI IMG/M metagenome (GOLD analysis project Ga0326727, IMG submission 207643) | Lab enriched peat soil microbial communities from McLean, Ithaca, NY, United States - MB29MY | ecosystem: Environmental > Terrestrial > Soil > Wetlands > Peat | place: USA: New York...
AGGCGGATGGATTCAAGCAGCAAGAAAAATGACTGGAAAAAACGGTTTCGTTCTGGGCGTTGATTTAAAACCAATCGAACCCTTCACTCAAGAATACATTCGAACAATAATTGCAGACTTCACTGAGTCAGATATAGTTGAGCAAATACGCTCTTTTCTGCCTCGTGAAGCGGACGTGGTAATTTCTGATGCTGCACCGAACATCACTGGCGTTTGGGAAGTTGACCATGCAAGACAGATTGACTTAGCAACTAAAGCATTAGAAATAGCTCAAAGCCTGCTTAAGCCCAAAGGTAACTTTTTTGTTAAGGTTTTTGAAGGTGCTTTGCTCAACGATTTTATTGAAGCAGTAAAGGATCTTTTTGAAACAGTTAAGATGGTGAAGCCTCAGGCAAGCCGAGCTAAAAGCTCTGAAATGTACCTTTTAGCCACAGGCTTAAAATCGAAACGTGGCTGCAAACAGGAAACCTAATTTCTTCTGCTTAACAACTATCATTGTTGGGTGCGAAACTTGAGAGTTATATCGGCGGATTCTGCAGCAGCAATATTAGACCCGCAGTTTAAGCCTCTGTACTTTGTTGCTTCTGTTTCAGTGCTGGTTAATCCACCCTACAGAGAGCCATCTTTTCGGTTGGCTGAACCAATCTTTAGAGAAGTAGAAAGCGGCTTTGAAGTGATAGTACATGAGGCTGAGCTTTGCAGAAGTTTACTTGATAAAATGAAGGCTGACGTCGTGCATTTGGATCTGTCGCTTGGCGGAGTCTCCATTGAGGATTTATCGCCAGTTGAGCTTACAAATTTGCGTGCATCTAGAACCGGGCGACAAAACATTTTGAAGATTTTGCCCAGACTCAGAAAAATCGCTGGCGAAATCAAACGGATACATGACGTGGACATGTTAGCTATCGGTAAAGAAAGTGTTCCTGTCCGTATTGCGGAGTTAACGGCTGGTGCAGAAGCAATTCTGTTTGCTTGCAAGAAAGTGGTGGATGAAAAAGAGCCTGTTTTGCTGGGTTTACCTTTAATGTGTCAACCAATAATGCAAAAAGACCGCGTGTACCTTCACTCGCTTATAGCGGGTGAGCATGATGTACGTGGCTTCGCCGTTGATGTTGAAAGCGTTTTAACAAAGGTTAAATTATTAGAAACGCTAAACCCTTGTGCACGAGGATTCCGCGCCTTAAAGATTAAGCTCACAAACTAAAGGAAGATATACAATGAAACTTGATTTGTCCTTTTGGACGAATGCTTCGTCAAAACGCAAGAGAATCTACTCGGTCATAATAATTTTCATACTTGCATTCATAGTTGTGGTTATCGGGAGCTTCATACCCATTAGCCATCAATACGCGCAGTCATTAAGTAGCAGTTTAAACTCGACTATTAATACGCATAAGTCCAATGGCAGCTTAACAGAATATATTTTCTTCAACAATTTCTCAATCTGTTTGGTAATGTTCATTCCCATAATTGGGCCTATAATAGGATTTATAATAATAGGTAATACTGGCGTTGCGCTTAGCGCCATATCTTACGTGCAAGGCTATCCTGTATGGGTAGCCCTGATATCCGAATTGTTAACACCCGTGTATTGGTTAGAATTCATTGCTTATTCAACTGCAATGGCAGAAAGCATTTGGCTGACCCGCAGACTAATACAAGGGCGATGGCGTGAACTAAAAAACACTGCAATATTAATAGGAATCTGCGCTGCCATACTTATCGTAAGTGCAATAATAGAAGTATGGCTAATATCCATCGGCGTCTAACCCTTCCTGACTCTTTTTACTTTTCACAATTTCTAAGCTGATATCTAATGCTTTAACGCTATGAGTCAACTCTCCCATACTTATGATGTCAACCTGCGCTGCCGCGTACTCCAAAAGGTTCTCGCCTGTAATTTTACCGCTTACTTCCAAAAGCACATCGGCAAACCCAGCTTTCTTTAACATTTCGCCTGCTTCCTTAGCCTGTTTGGGCGAAAAATTATCCAGCATTATAATGTCCGCTCCTGCCTTTGCCGCCTGCATTGCATCCTCAGCTTTTGTAACTTCAACCTCAATTTTTTTGCTAAAAGAAGCGTTCGCTTTTGCTTTTTTAACTGCTTCATCAACGCTTCCGACTATTGCTAGATGATTGTCTTTAATCAAAATCATATCATCCAAATGAAGCCTATGTGGATCTCCGCTTCCCATGGTTACTGCTTTTTTATCAAAATAAAGCAAACCCGGCGCCGATTTACGTGTCGCAGCGATTTTTGCTTTAGAACCTGCATTTTCAAGTTTCTCTGTTAACGTTCGTGTGGCGGTTGCGATGCCGCTCATTCTTGAAAGAAGATTTAGCATCGTTCTCTCCGCGCAAAGAATGGTTTGGGCATCTCCGGAGATTTCCAGTAATACCTGTTTATTTTTGATTTTTTCTCCATCAGCAACTTTAGCTTTAACTTTTAATCCTAAATACTCAGCGAGAATGATTGCTTCCTCAATTCCTGCAGCTACGCCTCCTTCTTTAGCTATAACCATTGCCTTAACGGTTAAATTTGGAGGAATAATTGCCTGCGCTGTTACGTCGCCTTGCCCGATGTCTTCAGCTAGTATCTGGCTGAGCTTCTCTTCCAGAATTTTTCGTGGAACAAACATATCTTGTACTGTTGCGTTTACACCTTAAATTGCTTGCTTTTTTCAAGCGGAATACGGGATGGTTAAAATAAATCCCTTCCTTATCTTGTTCCTATGCGGTTGCTGTTAAGCTGCTCCGAACTTGGCTTGGGCCATGTTTCCCGTATCATACCCTTAGGAAAGAAACTGGAGAAAAATGGTCATGAATTGTTCTTTTTCTCAGGCGGCAAAGCTTACCAGATGCTGCAGAAAGAATTTAGAAATGTTTACAAATGCACCCCAGTATCTTGGTATGAGAATTCCTATGGCATAATCACTTCTGCCTCGCTAATCAACGTTTTATTTCCTCTTCCATTATTTAACGTCGAAAAAAACAGGCTTGAAATAAAAAATTCCAGTACAATGGAGACTATACATCGTTACTATGACCTTAGAGAAAATATTCGCGATATTGCGCCTGACGTTCTTATCGCCGACGGTGACATAAACGCGCTTAGGCTTGCGCAGAAATGGAGTTTTCCCTCAGTTTACATCGCTAACATGATAAGGCCAAGCTATGGCTTCTCAGCTTTCCTTAATCCAGGCGAACGACTGGTTGAACGATATGTAAAGCAGTGTTCAAAAATAATAATCCCAGATAATCCCCCACCCTACACTATCTCTGAGTACAGTATTGGAAACTTGGATCATATAGGATTAAACGGGAAAGTTGAATTCATAGGAAGCTTCGTCGACACAACACCAGCTGAAGGCTCACAAGAACACATTTTTGCACCCATAAGCGGACCGCCGGGCGCAAGAGCAAAAATAATGAAAACTCTTCTTCCAGTCCTTGAAAAACTGAAAACTAAATGCGTCATTAGCTTAGGAACACCAGGCGAAAAAGTTACCACCAAAATTGGAAACTGCGAACTTCACACTTGGCTATCTTCACAGGAACGGGAGGAATGTATGAAGAACGCTAAATTCGTGATCTTTAGCGGTGGCCACGCAACATGCTTTGAAACCATCAAATATTCAAAACCAAGCATTTGCATTCCGACACAACCTGAACAGTTGGGCAATGCTGCAAAACTTCAAGACTTAAACTGCTCAATAACCGTTAAAAACAAAGGTCAATTGCAAAAGGCGGTCGCGAAAATGGAAAAGGAGCAAGAATCCTTCGACAGAAACATGTTGGCGCTCAACGAGTTTTCTAACAAGTTTAAAGGGTTAGACAGGGCAGTTACAATCGTCGAAACCCTACTAGATTGACGCCGATTGTTATTTGCTAAGGTTTACACGTTTAACTTCGCCCAGCGGCGTTTCTTCCTCAAAAATGATGGCTTTAAACTTGTATATTTTGGCGTCTTTTGTCAGCCAACTATCGGGGGGAAGCCCTGCTTTGATGCAACATTGGCAAAGAAATTCTTCTTCACACCAGCCCCATTCAATAGGTACCTGTGGCAACAGCAAACCTCGATAGTAGCCTCTTTCAACGATTAAGCCGTCTTCGCCAACCTTAATTTTACTCAAGTACTCCTTTGGGTTCTTAACTTCCACAGGCGCTGGAGGCGTTAGCACGCTTACTTCAAAAACAACTTTGCTCAATTCCTTCAAGGTTAATGGATAAAACCGTGGGTCTTGTGTTGCAGCATTAATTGCAGAATCAATCACTGCCTCAACAAGCGGACTTGTCGGGTAAGGGTAACCTATGCAGCCGCGAAGCTCCTTCTCCCCGTTCCTTAAACTGTTTATAGTTACGAATACGCCGCATTGCTCAAAAAGTTTCTTAGGAGTCTCTTTTGGAGGTTGAACAGTTTTGCCTTTCTCCAATTTTTCGTTAACTGCGCTTCGGGCGAGTTGGATTAAGAATTTTCCTTCTTCTAAGCTTAGTTCAAACGACATAATACATCCCTTTCCACACTAACATACGCATAGGCACCGCTGAAATCTTTCCATCGAAGATAAATTTGAAGAAAAATGGTTTAAAACTTTACCGCTTCTTCGATTATGCCTTCCTTAGTTATAGTGAGGAAGTCGATGCCGTCGCCGCTCATTGAATCTCTGCTTATTGCTGACTTTACGGCGCGTGTCACGAGTTCTTTCGCTTCTTCTGCGTTCATGCTTGCTTTGTAGCCTTCTTCCAAAACACCTATGGCTATTTCTGTGCCTGAACCCACTGCTGCGTATTTATCAGGTATAAGCGAGCCTAAGACATCAAGCACAAAAAGCGATGGACCTTCTTCATCTAAACCGCCGACGATTGTTTGAGTAATTAATGGTGCGTATCGACGGTTGAAGAGGACGTTTGCCATAAGTTTTGCCGCTGAACGCACACTGATTTTTCTGCCAGTGTCCATACTGAAAAGATTAGCTTGCGCTTCCATTTCTTTAGCGAGAATTTGCATGTCTCCAACAAGCCCTGCGCAGGCAACGCCGATTCGGTCGGTTACCTTGAACACTTTTTTGCCGCCTTTGCTCATAATGAAATAACCGTATGTTACTCTTTTTTCAGCAGCTAAGAGTACTCCGCCTGAGAAGACCACTCCAATCGTAGTGGCACCTGGAATCCAAGGGTAGCCGCCTTGCTGAGCTTGTTGTGATGGATCTTGCATCTGTGGCATTTGTGGAATTTGTGGTATTTGAGGTAGTTGTGGTCCGTATCCTTCCATAATTTTCGCCTTTTCCCGTTGTTATACACAAAACAATCTATTAAGCTTACTTATAACCATTCTATGACCGGCAAGGCGACTAAATATGATGAGCCTAACCTCTGGAAAGTGCACAAATGAACAAAACTAATCGGTCACATAACCGCGCTTGCAAAAAGCTTACTGAATTTCCAGAGCAATTAAGAATGTTAAGTTAGTGCTGTTTATATGGAATGCCAAGGCAAAAATAATCTTTTACCGCAAAAAAACTTTTAACATACCGCATATTTTTTAACTATGCTAATTAGGGAGTAGCCCCTCTTCGTCTCTGTCTCTATGTAAGTTGTGAAAGGAAGACAAATGATAGAAATTTATACTCAAAACATCGGCGGCGTTTGGTTCGGAGTAGCCTATGCTCAAGAGCAGATTGTAGCATCATCCTTTGATGTAAGCCAACAATTAACATTAAGCAACATTTTAGGAAGTATACCGTTCAACGTGCCCTTTCAGGTTTTCCATGAGCCCTCAGGTTTTGCCAAAACCGTTCTTGCTTATTTAAAGAGCATTTACGATGGACAAAATGTTAACCCAGGCTTCTCGTTAGCCTTGACTCGTTTGCCAATTTATACGCAAAAAGTGCTTAAAACAGCCGTCGAGATTCCTCTCGGTTATGTGGCTTCTTACGGCTCAATTGCCAAAGCGGTAGGTGGTGGACCAAGGGCTGTGGGAAACGTTATGGCGGCTAACCCTTTTGCACCCATCGTTCCCTGCCACAGAGTTGTTAAATCTGATTTTACACTTGGCGGTTATGGTGGAGGCTTGAAAGTTAAACTCGAGCTCTTATGCAGGGAGAAAAGAGGATTCTCAGCTTCAAAAGAATTAGAAGTCAATGGGCGTCAGCTTCAGGTTTTCCCTGTTGAATGTGTTCTAAGAAATTTGGCTTGACCTGATTTTTTTACGCAAATCATAAAAGCATGCGAGGTTAACCTCAAATGCGGGGAAGCACCGTTGGTTAATCGGGGTCTTTACGTTGGGAGATTTCAGCCTTTCCATTTAGGCCACCTTGGCGCTATCAAGTCAGTTTTAAAAGAAGTCGATGAACTCGTCATAGTTATCGGTAGCGCTCAGTACAGCCATAACTTCAATAACCCGTTTACAGCGGGCGAGAGATTAGTTATGATTCGCCATGCTTTGCAAGAGGCTAAGGTGGATTATTCTAAGCTTTGGGTTGTTCCAGTTCCAGATGTCCATTTGCATATGCTATGGGTTAGTGCGGTTGAAGGTTACACTCCAAAGTTTAATGTTTGTTATTCTAATGAGCCGTTGTCACGCAGGCTTTTCATGGAAGCGGGTTATCAAGTTAAAAGCATTCCATTCTTTGATAGGAAACAATACGTTTCAACTATCATTAGAGAAAAAATGCTTCAAGACGACAGCTGGACGGAGCTTGTTCCAAAAAGCGTCGCTGAATTCATCAATGAGATAGATGGGGTTAACAGGCTTAGAGATTTGGCTAGAACAGACAGGGTTTCTTAAACGACCATTTTTTCGTCTGAAGCCTGCTGATAAAAGCGCCTAGCAAGAAGATAAACAGTGACTAAAATTATCAATTCAGCTAATACACCAAAACTCCCTGGAGCCACTACAGCAGAAAGGTTATTTGAACCATGGAGCAGCACAGACGTTAGGTAGTAAGCTAAAGGTTTTTTCTTCGCGATACCGAAAGCAGTTACACCCGCGCTTGAAGCATGAAAAATAATTCCTGGGATTCTAACATACCAAGGTACGTCATAAACGAAGACATACAAAGAGAATTCAGTGATACCGAAACCTAATCCAATCAAAATACCTAAAGTTACAATTGACTTTTCGGTTTCACCATGCCTGTAGAATAATGGTAAAACTTTCGCAAACTCTTCTACGAAGGGCGCTACAATAATTACTGTCAATGCATAAGGTAAAAAAGAGGCAAACTGCTCAAAAATCAAGGCATTAGGAACACTCACTATGATTCCACATAAGAAAAAGAAGAATAATTCTCTAGGACTCGGTTTATGAATTGGTATGACGCATTGCTTTTGAGGCTTGTCTTCCATGGAAATAAGTTTCCTATAAAAATAGTGAACTAAATGCTTCCTTATCAGCGTTTTTGCTGTCCCTCAGAAGCCGGCAGTTATGAGGCTTTTTGGCTTCATTATTTCCCTAAGAACCACTGTTGCATAGGAACCTCTGAGCAGCATAAAACTTAACTCAGCTTGGCAGTCTTTGCCGCCTGCATTTGCCGAAACATTTTGTAGCTTAAAATCTCTGATCGGAGTGACCGCCGTTCGCAAACCGCCTTTGCCGCCGATTCTTGATAACGCGTTAATTTGCAGGTTCTCCAACTTGATTTCTTCCTCGTCAAGAACCTCCTTTTCTATTTGCCCCATGACCCCTTGAGAGAGCTGCTGCCTTAATCCAACAATGGGTAAAGCAACCCGCAGTTTTCCAACCTTAATTTGCTCATTGACACCATCAACGGTTTCCGCTGTTACTTTTTTTGCCATGTTGGTCAGGGGCAATCCAGAACGTTCAACAGCAACCACGAAATCGCCAACCTCAGCCCTGTTCAAAGAGTAACCATGCTTAACCCGTTCGCTGAGGAAACGATTAAACAGGTAAGACTGATGCGCTTGAACAAAAAGCTCTTGAAGCTTAACAGGCAAACGTTGAAAAGCACCAACAAAATCATCCGGTTTATCTGCTAAGTGATTCAGCATTAACCTTTCAAAACGAAGCTGCTTAGGAAAATTTTCCAATGCTTGCTTAAAATTTTTTGTTGATTGAAGTTCTTGGCGTGCTTGCCTAGAGGCTGGATGCTCGTGAACGCTTGGTTTAGCCAAAAAAAGCATCGCTGCCTCCTCAAAACTGCCTCTAACAAGAGCTTTTCCAACCAAATGCGTTATGGGACGGGTAGTTCCGAAACGTTGGTGCCCAAAAAAGTTTGGAATGCCACCTAAAGCTTCAAGCTCTGTATGGGTCTGAGAAATTCTTGTTTCAACAGTTGATTTCTTGTATTCTACGGCTTTGATTTTTATTGTGAAAACGTTGCCAAGCAGGTAATATAGTGAAAGCGCCTCACGAAGGTAGCCTATGGGGTAGATTTGGATGTCTTTAACGTTAACTTTTGAAGCATCCTCCATCAAGCCATCCTCGATTGTTAAGTGCTGAGCTGTTATGGCTTTTGCGTCTTTAATGCCTGCAATCTGGATGCGCCTCTGATCTACTCCAAGTTGTTTAGCAACATTTTTGATGGCTATGAACGTGTCCCAGTTGCGCTTCACCAAAACGCACAGCAGATATCGTTGCTTTTGAAGAGTAGACCCTAAAACTCTGCCTGCAACAGTCCCGTTCACGGGTGCTTTTGAGTCGTCAACAAGAACTTCTTCAACCACAAAGTCGTCAACTGCTTCACGGATGACGCCTCCGATGCCTAAGCTTCTGCTGGCGTAAACTTCGATGCCTAGCTGTTTATCGAGCGTCGACACGTGCAAAACCCCTCGCCTAGAATAACTTAAGTTTGCCAGTTAACCTATCAACCATTTTCGCTGGGGCAGGACCAATCCCTAAACATGTCACTGTGCCCTCAGGGATCTGCGTTAAACCCCTATCGACAATCAACGCATGCGGCAACCCTAACTGGTCAGCAGCCTCTTCCAATTCATGAAGCTCCTTTTCACTTGGAACCTTAACTGCGATTTTCCGTTGCCCCTCGTAGAGCCAAGCTTCCCACCACTTCTTATGATGCGTATAAGCATCCTGAGCAGCTGAAACTGCAGCGTGTCCAGCTTGCGCCGCAATTTTGCCTTTACCCATCTTCAAATCCGAACGAAAAACGAGGACTTGCTTGTATTCAAATTCGCTCATTCTCTTTTATCCCGCTTCTATGTTTGACAACCAAGATTTTAAGTGTTTGCAGACAAGTAAAGCGTAACAAAGTAAGCCATAGCTGCCAGCATTGAAGGTTTCCCTAAAACTTTAATCATAAGCTTTCCTTGAAAGTCGATTTCATCCACATCGCTTAATGCTTTATCCACCCCCAGCTTTCCGCAGATCCGCAGCATCTCATCCACTTTTTCGTCAGACAAAGAATCAAGAAACCTTCTAAGCCTAAGCATAACAGTAAAATCAAAACCCAACAAGTCAGAACAGCGTTTTTGATAAACCCGCAGAAAATCAGATGAAACGTCGCCTTGCTTTATGGCTTCGCTGGCAGTTTCCGCCGCGATTTTGGCGCATGTTAACCCGAAAATTACTCCGCCGCCAGTGGTCGGTTTAACCTGTGAAGCGCAGTCGCCTACAGCGAGAAACCCGTTTGCATAAGCCCTGTCGATTGGACCACCCAACGATATGGCGTGATAGCTGATTTGTGTTATTTTGGCTTTGCCAAGCTGTTTAGATGCAACTGGATGCTTAGACATGAGTTGATGCAGGAATTCACGGGGGTTTCCCTTGTTTGTTGCCAACCCAACCTTTGCTGTTCCATCAAGCCTTGGAATAAGCCATCCGTAAAAGCCAGGCGCATAATTCTTGCCTAAGTAAACTTCAACCGCGTCACGCTCAACGTCCTGTACGTTTTCTACTTCAGCTTCAACCGCATAAACCAGCCCTTCAGGCTTAAGCGTTGATAAACCTGTTTGCCTCAACAGCCTAGAAGAGACGCCTTCCGCATCCAAAGTAATCTTAGAATCAACTTTCTCTTCTTTTCCACCGCTTTGCTGGATATTTACGCCTTTGACATGACCATCAGCCGTTATCAGCGACTGGACACAGGTGTTTAAGACGAAACGTGCACCAGCCGCTTCTGCTTGCCCAGCCAAGTACTGGTCAAAACGTGCTCTGTTTAGAGCGGTAGTTACCGGACGGGAAAAGTGAAGTGAAAACTTGGTGCCAGCAGGCGAATAAAAGTTGGCTGCACTAAAAATGTTTTCAACAATCCCATTTGGAAGCGGATACAAACCCATAGCGCTTAAGCTTCGAATGCTCAGGTGCCCCGCGCAATGGGAAGGTAACCCAATTTCAGGGTGCTCTTCAAAAACGGTGACTTTAACGCCTAGTTTAGCCAAGTTTAATGCGGCGTATGAACCAACAGGTCCGCCTCCGATAATTACGGCATCAGGAATATTACCAGTTGGTTGCACTGTGTGCTTCATCATCATTATGTTACTGAATCAGTTCGATTCGGCGTTTTCCACGCGCCATTGAAGAAGTGCGGATTTTACCGCTTACCTCCAGCTTCAATAGCAGATCATTAAAATCTTTGTAGCCTAAATCCTCAAACTCAGCTTTCAGTTGTCCAAAAAGTTCATCATCAGTCAGGTCGCCCTTCTTAGCGAGAATTTCCAACATAACAAAGTAAGCTGGATGAGTTTTCCAAGTTTTTATCTGCGGCATACGTTTACCTTCTAAGCAACTGGTGTAGCTGGCTTTTGTACCTGTCGGACTTGCTGCATGAAGCCCTTGTACCACTTCTCCATGTCAGGCGTTATTGATGGACCCATTTCTTTCAGCGCGTCCAAGAAATCTTTCATGGTTACTTCTTGGGAGTTTACATCCCTTCTTAATGCGTGCATTGCGGCTTCTCTGCATAAGGATTCTATGTCAGCGCCGCCGTAGTACTTAGTCATTATTGTCAACTGGTTTAAATCAACGTCTTTGTTGATTGGCATGCCTTTCGTGTAGATTTTAAATATTTGTAGACGGCTCTTCTCATCTGGTTCAGGCACATAAATCAGTCTGTCAAACCTTCCAGGGCGCAGAACAGCGGAATCCACCATGTCAGGACGGTTAGTAGCAGCTATAATTACTATGTCTTGTAATGATACTAAGCCATCCATTTCTGTTAAAAGTTGGCTTATGACTCGTTCTGAAACTCCGCTATCAGACATACCCATACCGCGTCTAGGCGTAATCGAGTCGATTTCATCTAAGAATACCACTGAAGGCGCTGCCATACGGGCTTTACGGAATATTTCACGTATGGCTTTTTCTGATTCTCCGACCCATTTGGAGAAAACTTCTGGGCCTTTAATCGATATGAAGTTGGCTTCGCTTTCTGTCGCCACTGCTCTGGCTAATAGTGTTTTGCCGCAGCCTGGTGGACCGTAGAGGAGGATGCCTTTTGGCGGTCTAATTCCAAGCTTAGTGAAAATTTCTGGGCTCTTCAGTGGCCACTCCACGGCTTCTATGAGGTGCTGTTTTACGTTTTCAAGTCCGCCTACGTCGTCCCAATGGACAGTGGGGACTTCAATGTACACCTCTCGCATGGCTGTTGGTGTAATTTCTTTGTATGCGTTTTCAAAATCGCTCATCTGCACTTCCATCTTTTCAAGCACGGCTGGTGGAATGCGTTCTTCTTCAAGGTTAATCTGTGGGAGGTATCTGCGTAATGCTTTCATGGCTGTCTCTCTTCCTAATGCGGATAAGTCGGCTCCTGTGTAACCGTGTGTCATTTCAGCGAGGCGGTCAAGGTTGACTCCTTCGCCTTTTTCTCCTTCTTTGTAAGGAACCAGCGGCATTCCCCGTGTGTGTATTTGCAGGACTTCGTATCTTCCTTTCCTGTCAGGTACGCCGATTTCTATTTCGCGGTCGAATCTTCCTGGTCTACGCAGTGCAGGGTCAAGTGCACCTGGACGGTTGGTTGCGCCGATAACTATGACGTTTCCTCTTCCGCTTAAGCCATCCATTAACGCGAGGAGCTGTGCAACTACGCGTCTTTCAACTTCGCCTGTAACCTCTTCCCGTTTAGGCGCTATAGCGTCAAGCTCATCGACGAATATTATGCTCGGAGCGTTCTGCTGGGCTTGCTGGAAAATCTCTCGCAAACGCGCTTCAGATTCTCCGTAGAATTTACTCATGATTTCTGGGCCGTTGATGGAGTAGAAGTTGGCTTCTGACTCGTTCGCGACTGCTCGGGCTAATAATGTTTTGCCGCAGCCTGGGGGACCATGAAGCAGCACACCCTTTGGCGGTTCTATTCCTAAGCGTTGGAAGAGTTCTGGGTGGCGCAGCGGCAGCTCGACCATTTCGCGGACACGTTGAATTTCTTCATGTAAGCCGCCGATGTCTTCATAGGTGGTTCTAGGTAAACCCTTGCCTTCAGGCGCGGGCTCGTTTAGAATGGTTAAACGTGTTTCGGCTGTTACTTTTATTATGCCGTGGGGTCGGGTTTTTGAGACTGTGAATGGAATGGCGTGCCCCAACATCATCACTAGGGTTGTGTCGCCCTCCACGAGGGTACGTTCCATAAGGCGGTTTTTAACAAAGTTAGTGAAGTCTTCGTCAACGTTTAGCCGCATGTCAACTGGTGCAAGCGTTATACTCATGGCTGTTTTGACTTTTGCTGGCCTCACGACAACATACTCGTTTATGGCTACCCCAGAGTTTTTGCGTGTGAAACCGTCGATACGAATTATATCACGGTTTTGGTCTTCACTGTAGGCTGGCCAAGCTATGGCTGACGTTGTGCGTTTGTTTATAATTTCTATTACATCTCCAGCGCTTATGCCTAGCTTTTGCATAGTTCGCTGGTCAATGCGAGCGATTCCTCTGCCCACATCTCTTTGCCTTGCGTCTCCGACACGTAATTGAACTTCGCTCAAACAGAATCCTCCAAATAATCCGATGCTAAAGATACATGTTTGAAAGAACGTTTATGACTATATAAACTTTAAAGCGTAACGCCTAAGACTCTAAGGTGCTTAATAGCGAAAAGATTAATGGGTTTTCGTCAAACAGTCTAACGTTTTATCTGCTGGTTCTACGCACCATGACAGTTTGCGCTTGGCTGATGCCTGGAATTTTAGCGAGTTTTTCTTCAAACTCGTCAACTATGCCTGTTTTGTCCTCTGGGAACTTTACTTGAACAAGCAGCGCTTTAAGTCCAAAAGCTATGGGTTCTTCGCCGTAACCTTCGATTGCTGAGAATTCAGGCGCGATGCTTTGGATTTTATTTTTAAGGTCATCAAAGTTTTCCACTATATCTTCTGGAAACACCTTGTAAGTTACTAAAACGCTTCCCATGTTAAATCGCCTTATGGTCCTGTGAATCCGCATTTTGGACACTTGTATAAGCGGCCGAATTTGCGGCATTTTCCATCACGTTTAATCTGGATTTCTCCGCAGTTTGGGCAGAGGAATTTTGTGGATTCGCTGCCTGGCGGAATTGGTTTGCCGCAGCTTGTACAGGTAACCAAGGACAGTGTAGTTGCTCTTTCAGTCATAATCTACATCTCTTGCGCTTCTAAATGTAAGTCTTACTTATATCTGCTATGCTCAAAATTAAAGAGTCCTTGTGCGTGGATGTTATATCTTTTAGTTTAGTAATAAAATAGGCTGTTGTTATAGTTTTTTCCGTTTTAGCTCTTTTACCCTATCAAAATGGGCGTCGGTTGAAACTATAAAGTCTGCTTTTTCAGCTATTGCTGTCGCGGCATGAATTGCATCTCTTGGCGCCAAATGATATTCCTTGATGAGTTGCAGTGCTGAGCGAGCCACTTCTCTGTCTGCTGGTATGATTTCTATATTTGGAAAATTGAGCATGGCCTCTGCCGTTTCCAGCGCTTTTTCAATTCCTCGGTTCTTTTTAACTTCCCAAAATACTTCATCAAAAGTCAAAGCCGAAGTGATTGCTTTTTCCTCTCCCTGCTGGATTTTTTGTAGCAGAATTACCGCTTTGTCCCCGTCTTCTTCGGTATTTAGAGCAGCGAAAATAAAGACGTTAGCATCTAGATAGAGCACGGCGGGTTCTCTCTTCAAGTTCTTCTTCGTAGGCGTGAGGGTCTATTTTGGAGATGGACTTGCCGCTTTTAGCTATTCTTTGAAACACAGCCACAGCGTCGAAAGCAGGCTTCTTCAGGATTAACCTGTCATCTTCTAACGTGAATGTAACCTTGGAACCAGGTTCTATTTTGAGGGCTTTACGCATTGTTCGTGGAATAACGACCTGCCCTTTTGGACCGACCTTCATTTCTTCCTCAATCAAGTATAACCACAAGTTATACAAAAGTACCACCAATATTTATACTTTAAGCAAAATTCGCAAGTTTATTAAGAAGGTTTCTTGCCTATTTTTATTGTCGTGGTAAATTTTGGGTGTAGATTTCAAGGATCTTGTTCCGAAAACTCCAGTTAAGCTAGAGGATTTAGGCGGCAAGGTCATTGCCATCGATGCTTATAACGCGATTTATCAGTTTCTCTCCATTATCCGCCAGCCTGATGGTACACCGCTGAAAGACAGCACTGGAAAAGTCACCAGTCACCTGAGCGGCTTATTCTACCGTACAAGTAACCTTGTAGAAATGGGCATAAAGCCAATCTACGTTTTCGATGGTATTCCGCCGACTTTGAAGGCCGCTGAGATTGAGCGGCGCAGGCAAGTCAAGGTGGAAGCAGCCGTGCATTATGAGAAAGCAGCGGCGAAAGGTGACACCGCAAAGATGCGGATGTTCGCTCAAGCGGCAACAAGCATGAAAGATTACATGCAAGACGACAGCCGAAAACTCTTGGAGCTTATGGGTTTGCCGTGGATTCAGGCGCCAAGCGAAGGTGAAGCCCAAGCCGCACACATGACCAAACGCGGCGATGCTGATTACTGTGCAAGCCAAGACTATGACAGCTTGCTTTTTGGAGCGCCCAAACTGCTAAGAAACGTGACTATTTCTGGCAGACGGAAGTTGCCCAGCAAAAACATCTACATTGATGTTGTTCCTGAGGTGATTGAGCTTTCCAAAACGCTGGAGCAGTGCGGCTTAACGTATGAACAGTTAATCGATGTTGGCATACTGATCGGCACGGACTTCAACCCAAATGGCATAAAAGGGCTTGGGCCAAAAACCGCTTTGAAATTAATCAAACAGTATGGAACGTTAGAGAATGCGGTGCCTAACATTAAAAACGCCAGTTTCCCTGTTGAGCCGAACTGTATACGCGAAGTATTTTTGCATCCTCAAGTAACAGATAATTATAAGCTGGAGTGGAGAGAACCAAACGTTGAAGGAATCATCGACTTCTTATGCAGGCAAAGGGATTTCTCAGAGGACAGAGTAAGAAAATCCTTAGACAAAATGCTTGAAGGCTCCAAGAAGCAGAAGGGAAAAATGACGCTGGAAAAATGGTTCGGTTAAAGGTTAGTTTTGGCCATATTCGCCTAACTTAATTTCGGGACAAGGCACCCGGCTTAAGTTGCGGTTAGTTGTTAAGGCTATTGAACATATCCTGAGTAGTTGATTCTAGTAGCTTAAGTTCCAACTTTGCAACTTGAGAGAATAAGAATTTGTAAAATTCATTGGACATATCCATTAAAGTTGCTGCTTCTTTTGGCTTCATTAATTATCCGTCATCTATTTTACTGTTGAGTTTAAGAATTTTATGCACAATCATTAGTTAATCCGTACGCTGAGAATTCGCTTGAAGCTACTTTTTGCTTTAAATGCCGAAAGAAGATTGCAAGGTTTAAGATGTACTCTGAAGGCTATTTACTCCATTTCTTAATCCTTTTTATCGAGTACATTCAAGAGTTAAGATGTGCTCGATAGTAGGATAACAATGCTTAGAGTATTGTCACTTTACAGTAACACACTTCGCCAGGTTCCTTGGCATATCTGGGTCATATCCTTTCTCGAGGGCAACATAATACGCTAAAAGCTGCAGGGGCACTGCAAAAGGAATCGGCGATAGAACGCCAGGAATGCCCTTCGGAACCTCAATGTAATCGTCAGCTAACGCTTTGATGTCCTCGTCTCCTTTCTCGGCAACGGCAATTATGTGGGCGCCTCTGGCTTTCATTTCCATAATGTTACCAATCAGCGTCTTATGACAATCATCCTTGGGGCAAATGAAAACTACTGGGAAGCCACTTTCAACCAGACTAATTGGGCCATGCTTGCTTTCGCCTGCTGGGAACGCTATCGAAGGAATATAAGCGATTTCCATTAGTTTAAGTCTGCCTTCATAAGCGGTGGCGGTGCTGATTCCTCTGCCTAAGAAAAAGAACACCTTAGAATCCTTGTATTTCTTGGCGATTTGCTTAACTTTTTCCTCTTGCGTCCTAACTATTATTTCAGCAATTTCAGGTAATTTTTCCAAATTTTCTTCAAGGCTGTCTATTTCATCTTGAGAAACTTTGCCTCTTTTCTTAGCCAACCTAAGCGCAAGCTGCGCCATCACGGAAAGCTGAGATGTAAAAGTTTTCGTTGCTGCAACTCCAATCTCTGGACCAGCTTGCGTGCCAATATAGACACGGGAAATACGTGTCAAAGTGGAGCCGATAACGTTAGTTAAGCTTAGAATCGTGGCTGCACGTTGCTGGGCGCAGGTAACTGCTGCTAAGGTGTCAGCTGTTTCGCCTGACTGACTAACCGCTAAAATGGTGCTGTCGATGTTTACTGATTTTCCATGCTGTTCTATAAATTCTGAAGCGTAAACAGGGTAAGTGGGCAAGAACGCAAGTTTAGAGAACATGTATGAAGCCGCTAAACATGCATGGTAGCTTGTTCCACAAGCAACAAGAAAAACCTCGTTCGCGCGGTCCAGAAAAGTTGTAAGTAAATCCAGATAATGCTCCTGCATTCTCAGCGTGTTGCGAAGAGTTTCAGGCTGCTCATGAATCTCTTTGATCATAAAGTGCGGGTAGCCTTGTTTAATAGCCATTTCAGCTGTCCACTCGATAGTTTCTGGTTCCCGACTGACAGGGCTGAGATCCTGAATCTTCTTAATCTCATAACCTTGCGTTGACAGAATAACCAGTTCACCATCATTCACCATGACTGCCTTGTTGGTGATTGGCAGAAACGCTGGAATATCAGAAGCGCAAAAAACACCGTTGTCATTGACGCCTAAAACCAGGGGGCTCTCATTTCTGGCGCAGATAATCTTGTCCGGCTCTTTTGTGGAGATTATGGCAAGGGCATATGAGCCTTCAAGGCGCTTGAGGCTTTCTTGGACTGCCTCGAGAAAGGAGAGTTTCGGGTTCTGTTTGAGGGTTTGCTCAATAAGGTGTGGGATTACTTCTGTGTCTGTTCTGGAAACAAACGTGTGATCAAGATTTTGCAGTTCTGTTCTAAGCTCCATGAAATTCTCGATGATTCCGTTGTGAACAACCATTATTTCTCCTGTGCAGTCGGCATGAGGGTGAGCGTTAACTTTTAAGGGTGCACCATGCGTCGCCCAACGTGTGTGACCAATACCTATGCTGCCTGGTAAATCGTCAAGGTTTAGGATTCTGTGGACCTCATCGATTTTCCCTTGGTCCTTTTTTAGGTAAATCTTTCCATTATATATTGTTGCTATGCCTACGGAGTCGTAGCCGCGATATTCAAGCCGTTTAAGTGATGAGTGAATTAGGGGAGCGGCGTCTCCTTCTTTTAAGACACAACCGAATATTCCACACATTTCAGAAGCCTCGCTTTTCAATGATACACGCTTATGGAGGCTGTGTTTCGCTAATAAGCATTTTTAAAATTTCAGTTTCACCGCTCAAAAATTTCTTTTAGCATGTCTTACTGTTTATTCGTTTAAGCGAAGCTTTAAAGCGATTTAAGCTTGAATTTTTTGAACCATTATAAATAAATTTTTTATAGTACCTGCATGTTATCTACCCTCCCGATTACACATGGCTAAAAAACTGCTTCTCCAAGACAACGGTAACACCCAAGAAGTAAAAGAAATCAGCATAATAGACGATTCACAAAAACTAAAAATGATACTGGGCAACCTAAGCTGGAAAATCTTAACAATGTTATCAAAAAAGGAGATGTACCCCTTAGAAATCGCACGGCAACTCGGTGTACATGAACAAAAAGTCTACTACCACATCAGAAAACTAGCCAAAGCAGGAGCCATAGCCGTTGAGCGTGAAGAAAAAAAGAAAGGCGCGACAGCAAAATATTACAAAACAGTGTCACCAGCCTTCGGCATCGAGTTTCCAGACGGCTACAAAGCAATCCAAAACCTTAGCCTCCTAAGCATCGACAAACAACTTCAAGAATTCTTCAAAGAATTCATCAGCAACGGCGTTTTTGACGGAAAAATAGTTGTAGGCAGCCCGCAGCCGCATGGTCCCTTTAAAACCAGCGCCAGAGACGGGCACTACGCAGCGCACTTGGCGCTTTTCATCGGTCAATTTGCAAAAATGCCAACAGAATTCGCTGTGAAGCTTGATGTTGACGTGAAAGCGGAGAAAGAGGAAAAAAACAATTTAATCCTTGTTGGAGGTCCAGGAACAAACCTTCTTACTCAGGAAATAAACGAATATTTACCCATCAAATTCATAATGCAATCTTCAGAGCAAGGGTTTTTGCTGGGCGGTTTATCATCAAAAAAGACTTTGCAGGTTTACACTTCGGATGTTTCAGGATTAATTGCAAAAATCGTGAATCCATGGGATAAGACCAAACGCATCGTGGTTTTAGCAGGAAACAAAGCCGTGGGAACAAAAGCATGCGTTTTAGCGTTGACTAATTTTTGGAAGAAAACATTGGAGAAATACAAGGGCGAGGACACCTTTGCAGTGGTGATTCACGGGTTTGATCTGGATGGAGACGGCAAGGTGGATTCGATTGAGGTTAGCGAGTAATTGAGTGCTAAAGAAACAAGAGAAAACATCGTAGCATTCGGGCATGAAAACATTCAAGCCATTCACCCTTCGACTTTAATGTTTACAAGGGAAAGGCATCTGTCAAAAACTGGTGATTGCGTGGTCGGAGTAGCTGCAGACAAAGCAGTAGCTGATTTAAACCAGGAATTCAAAGAGAAATTGAAAAGACCAAACGCTAAACTGACTATCATCATTGAGGCTGAAGGCTTAACCGAACAAATAGACGCCTTAGGCTCGCCAAAATTGATTTTGACTCACCCAACCGACATGGTGATCCGAAAAAGCAACTATATCTGCGACCGAACATTGGCAATTCACGCTGATAAATCAGCAAATGATTTACCAAGAGAATTAGTAGAGAAGCTAAAAAATCCACAACAGAAAGTCAACATTACCCTTGTTCTTCACGGTTAAGCAATTTTAGCATCTAAAACAACCTGTGACTCGTAGGGTGCAGTTTCCCGGATGCTTTTTGCATAAAGAAACGCTTCCGCTTTTCTGCCCGTTGATTCTACAGCTTGGGAAAATCGGAACTTGAGGTTTTCTATCGAGTCAGGCTGGCGAACGAAAGCGTAAAAATGGATTATTCCACCCTGAGGCTTGATTGCTTGGCAAGCGGCATCAATGTATTCGATTGCTGTTTCAGGCAAATTCATTATCACCCGGTCAGCTGAGCCCTTAAGCCGCGTCGCGGTAATTTGCTTTGCATCGCCGAGGATGGGGAAGACTCTGTTTTCAACCCTGTTTACCCTTGCATTTATTTTAAGCAATTCAACGGCGTCAGGATTAATATCAACAGCGTAAACCCTAACGTACGGATTTTTTTTGGCGATCAGCACTGAGAAAGGTCCAACTCCAGCAAATAAATCCACCACGGTTTCATCAGTTTGCACGAGTGATGCTACACGCTGGTGTTCATGGGAAAGCCGAGGCGAAAAATAGGCTTTGGCTACGTCAACGTGGTATTGGCAGCCGAATTCCCTGTGTACAGTTTGGGTTTTGTGTTCTCCAGCGATAAAAGTGAACTCGCGCAACCGGTAAGTTCCACTTATTGCTCCTGCTTTTGCGAGTACGGTTTTGATGTTTCTGTGCGTTTTTAGGATTGCTTCGCCGATAAGATTTTCGTATACCTTTAAATCTGGCGGAATTTCGATGACGGCTATGTCCCCTGTTATGTCCAATGCTTGAGGCAAACTCGCCAGCAAATTGGAGGGCAAATTGTTTTCGAGAACCTGCAGGAGGGATTGCGCGGTTGATCTCTTTTCGGCGAAAACGTTAGTTGATAATTGCGTTTCGGGCACTTCGTTTTTCAGCGTTGCTAATTCTTTCTCATCTGGTTGGCTAGCTAAGGGGATGCAAAGGTTGTCTTCCTCCCGCTGAATTTCCAATGACTTATCTATAAGTTCAAGTTTATTGGCTAAGGCTATTGCTCTCTCGCCTTGTTTTTTTGGAACTTTTATGCAAATGGTTGATTTGGGCATGCGATCAGCTGCTTTTTTTTATCCTATAGAGGTTGTTTACTTTTTGAGTGGTGAATTGGACGTTTAACATTTTTTCCATCAGCCAAATGTTAGCTTCGATATGCTCAGAAATTGCTCTAACCAGAAAAGCTGATTTGCCCTTTGCCAGCGCCATGTAGGGAATGAGCATATCTGCCAAGTAAACATCAACCGTTGGTTCAACAGTCAACTCGGTTAAAAGCTTTTCAGCGGCTTCTTTTCCAACCGCTTCACTCATTTTACGGAGTTCACCTATTGCGTCAGCGCCTATCATCACGCCTGTGTCGGTTTCAGCCCACAAAACGATGGAGCTTCCCTTTTGGAAAGGGTTAGACTGGTCGTTTACAACCTCGATAGAAGCGTTATAGCCCCTTTGCGAGAGGCAGTCTTCTGCTGCTTTTGCTTGCCGCTCTGCCACTTGTCTATCAGCCAAAAAAGTGCAGACTGAAACCCCCTTTATTCTCTCTAACTTGCCAAAGTTTTCAAGCTGGATCGTTTTTAGTGCTCGGTTCGGTTTTGTGGTCATTGTTACTTCGCCCATTCCTTTTGGGTAATAACCGTATTTTTGAACGGTTATGGTGGCATCGACTCCCATCTGTTTCAGCGCTGGCAAAAGAACATAACGCATGTAGTTGATTGTTGGTGCATGGGTTGTGTCTGTTCCGCCTTTGGCTACGTGCAAGTGTACGGGGTTATCAGCGAACAAACAAACAGGTAAAGTTGCAAGTAGAAGCATCGGGATGCTTCCAGCGGTTTCGATTTCTGCCTCGATGTTACCGCCTTTTATTTGCTGAGGTATGAACCAAAGCTCCCTTGAGCCTAAGGCTGCTCCTTGTACTTTGGCGCCGCAGAGTTTAGCCACTGTCAGCACTGCTTCCAAATGCTGATGTTTCAAGCCTGGTTGCGGGCGGTTCTGTCTGATGTTGCGTATATGCAGTGGCTGTTTTGTGATGGCTGCCAAGGCTACGGAAAGGCGAAGTATTGTGCCGCTTCCGCTTTTTTGGCTCCCGTCGATTTCAATCATGCCCTATTTTCTTCCAGACTTAAGTTATGTGTTTATTGCAAATAATTAATAAGCGTCTTGGGGTTATTTAGAAGTTTAAGGGAGCGTTTGCATGAGCACAGACAAAGAAAAGCTCAATGAGCTCGTCGTAAAGGTTGATAAAATTCTTAAAGCTTTAAGCGACATTTCAGAAGAGATGCGTTCCGTTTCGTCATCAATCAAGTCTCTCGCGGGGGGACAAATTTCCCAGCCGACAGCTACTCAAGCACCTGTACCACCTGAAACTGGTGTAAAACAGAGGTCGCTTGATGAAATTCGCATGTCATTCCCCGAGGAGCTTGAGGCCCGATTAAGCTTTGAGGAGAAGGGCGATTACATGATAATTAAACCGAAGCAGTTTTTGGGTTCAGAAAACTTTGCAAAAATTGCTTCCGCAGTAAGAGGCATGGGCGGAGAATACATCAGCGCTGGGAAAGATTCACATTTTCGGGTGCCAAAGAAAAAAGCGTAAATTGCTATCGCGTCTCAAAGCCGCTAAATTCTCCACGATAAGGCTCCCACGCAACATCAACGTTTGTTACCGTCGCATAAGAAGGACCATGACGGCAATAGTCCACGAGCGCTTTAACGGCTTGTTCTTCACCTTCGAAAACTGCTTCAACTCTGCCATCTGGTAAATTTCTTACCCAACCGTTAACGCCGAAGCTTTCGGCTTGCCGTTTAGTTTTTTGCCTAAAGTAGACACCTTGAACTATGCCGCTTACAAACACGTGGGCTCTAACTTTAGTCATTGGCTTTCTCAGGTAAAACTAACGGGTTCAAATTTAAAAATCTAATTTTTATCGCGAACGCTGAATGACACTAGTGCTCGTGGAGAGGAGGAGCACATATTCGGCTCGTTAGGTTGAGTCATTCATTACGGCACAAAGTTGAGGGAATGACTATTATACACAGTGTAGTAGATGATTTCTACTGGCACGGCAGTCCATGAGATGCGGAGAGAGATGAATGGGAGAAACAAACCTTCCGGAAAGTGATTCGCGTCCGCTCGGGAAAATTATTCTCGGAGTCGGAGGAGACAAAACCGGGAAGCCGAGCAAATATGGGCTCTATCTCTTCGTAATTGCACTACTTATAATGGTAATTAGCATTCTAGTCCTGCTGAACGCGTATTTTCATTTAGTCAATGTATCGTCCTATAACATCAATAAGGGGGGTGTGTCGTCGCCATATTTGTTAGCGGGTTACCTCGGCATGTTCATCAGCATCGCCTTTCTCCCACTTCCCGATTACTTTCTCGTTCCAGCGTATGGTTACTTATCATCGATAGGGTTCTTCAACCCATATTACGCGTTTCTGGTGTGCCTCGTGGGTGCCGTGTTTCCAGTAGAGTTCGTTTGCGGCAAATTTGCGGCCAGACCAGTACTGTTGAAAGCCATGTCTCTCTTTCATGTATCTGAGAAGAACGTCGAAGCGGCAGATAAATGGTTGGTGGAACACGGCGTATTCTCCATTTTCATATCCACCTTCATACCGTTCTTCTACAGCGCCATTTCGCTGGCTGCCGGAACACTAAAAATGAAATCGGGCTCATTCCTTCTATCCAGTGCCGCAGGATTCGGTGTGAGATTCGTATTCCTTGAAGCCGTGGGCTACTTCAGCGTCTATATATTCACGCCTTCATTTGACTATTCGCAGAGAACTCTTTTCTTTTTGCTCCTGATTTTATCTTCTGTTTACGCGGTTTTTTATCTCGTAAGAACTTTAGCGCTGCACGCTAAAAAAGAAAAAAAAGTTTTTTCAGTCAGTCCCACGGACTGATTTTTTCTCCAACTGAGTATAAGAAAAGGCTTGCTGTCGATGGACCTAACCATTTGAACTTACTGATTAAATCTTTGACGGCGTTTGCGTAATTGTTTGATTTATCTAGGCTGTCTATGTATTCTTGGAATGAGCCGAAATGCTGCTGTATCGCTTGGAATCTTATGGCGTTTTGGATCGTTGCTTGAATTTTTCTTTTGTTTCTCACTACGCCGGGGTCTTTCATGAGGCGTTCGACGTCAGCGTTGGTGAAGGATGCGACTTTGTCGATGTTAAAATTTGCAAACGCTTTCTTAATAGTTGGCCATTTGTTATCGATTACGCGCCAGTTTAAGCCTGCTTGAAAAATAACCCTGCTCATGTTCTCAAAATACACGTTATCGTTCGGTGGACGTTTTTCTCGGTACCACCATTCAGGCATCTGCCAATTATGCTCTTGCATAACTTTTCGCCAAATTAAAGAATTTTTTTGCCTAATATTAAGCATTGTGATTGCCAGGTACTGCAAAAGATTCGTTTTCACTTTCAGTCACCCCTCCCCTGCTTGAAAGAGTCGTTTCATGGCTTGTTTTAAAAAGAATTTTTTCTCATACTGCGTGTTGGTGACTATGTCATGTTTAAAGGGAACAGTGGGAAACTGATGGTTTACGCATCAACTGGTACTCCCGGCAGGAAACGGTTGGCGTCGGTTAGAACTGCCACACAGGAAACGGCTAAACGATTAAATTTAAACTTTGAGATGGTAAAATTCAATGGGACCGGTTCGCCGATTTACGTTTACTATGAAGAAACGGGCGACGATGAGCCTATTCCACTATACTGCGATGAAGGCAAAATATCTGATTTAGAGGGAATATGTTCAGCGTTGAGGAGTATGATGTTTGTTTTGTCTTTTCATCCTAAGCATGCCGCGCTAAGGCAGATGAGAAGTGAAATCCTTAAACTTTCCTGAAACGGATCGTCTGGTTTTCCAATATCACTTCGTAAATCTGGTTTACATCAAAGCTAATGCCTAAACTGTCGTATTCCTGCTCGGTTAAAAACAGGATTATTTTTGGTGTGGCAAGCTGGGTTTTTTGCGGCAGGAACGGCATTTGCTGTTGGAGTGCCTGCATGATGTCTTGCGCCATTTTGGCTTCATCTGACTGTGGTCTTAGCACATAGGGGTTGACTTCTTGCTCTTCAAGCAGCTCGATTCTTTTTCCAAGGTTGCCGTCTAAATCGCGGGTGGACTCAATTTTGTTTACTCTCACGCGAAACATTCGGGATTCACTTCTAATTTAGCAAATATTCAGTCATAGATTTAATTCTTTACACTAACTGCATGGCCGTTTCTTTATCAAAGTAATGTCCCGCTCCGAAGCCCCGCAAAGACCCAAGAACCTTGGACACTTCCTCTTTAGATTTAGGATTGGCGATTTCCCTAAAATTGCTGAACCTTATGAAAGTCATCATTTCTCTGCCACCAGCAAAGCTTTTGTATTCATCAAAAGATTCAAAACAGCTTTCACCGCCAAGTTTCTTCCACAAATCCTCATAATTACCGGTTAAACGCTCAAGAAAATCTGCAGCCCCCAAAACCTGCTTTTTTCTCGTAACATAAAATAGTAGCTGATCAACTTCTTTGGGTGCAACCTGGTTTTTTCGGATAAAAACATGCGTTCCAGCCTGAGCGTTGTTGCATCGGCGTAATCGGTTCCAATATTTTTCGTCAACCATTAAAATGTAAGCGTAGTGTTCATTTGTCATGGCTTTTGCTTCCTTGAATGCTATTAGAAGCGGTTGCCAAATAACAGTTTCGCATATTCCCTATGATGGGGCTGGGGAAGAATCAGTGTGTGTTTTTTTCTTGATTTCTCTAATTCTCTTGTCAATCTGTTTTAGTCTTTCCTGCATCATTTTGGCTGATTCATAATTGTGTTTTCGCTCGTGTTCCAGGTATTTGAGGGTTTCTTCGCTGTCTGGGTTTTCTTCGAGGAAAGGCGTGAAAAATAAAGGCATGTTCGGCATAGACTTGTTAATCTCAATGTTGAGGACGTCTCTGGCGAATTCTCGGAAAAGGTTGCCGATGTTATTGGAGATTTCGGCTTGTTTTACGATGGCTCGTTTGAGGATAAGTTCTCCTGATTCAGTTATCTTGTAAACTTTGAGCCTACGATTTTTCTGGATTTGCCATTGCCCCTCGATGTACCCTGAATTTTCAAGGTCGCGCAGGATTGGGTATACGCCGCCTGCCGTGGGTTGCCAGAAACCTTTTGTCCGAGTGTTGATTTCTTTCATGATTTCGTAGCCGTGCGAGGGTTTCTTGTTGAGAAGAATGAGAATTCCCATTCGTATGTAGCCTTTTTGCGCTTCTTTTAGCCAGTTTGCGGTTGTTTTTTCTTCTTTTTCTGTTTCCATTGTGTTTTCAAATCTATATTTACATTGGAGTAATACTTATATTTTACCGCAATATATTGCAATAATTAATATTATAAGCGTGGGTTTAGACATGGCGGATGAGTCCATAATCGAAGTTAAGAACCTCACGAAAATGTTCAACAATTTCACAGCTGTAGACGACATATCCTTTGATGTTAAAAAAGGCGAAGTTTTCGGTTTACTGGGGCCTAACGGAGCGGGCAAAAGTACAACTCTCCGTATGCTCTCCACGTTAGCCAGACCCACAAAAGGAACAGCAACAATAGGCGGCTACGACATTGTTAAAGACGACACTAAAGTGCGTCAACTCATCGGTATTGTCTCTGAAAAAATGATAATGTACAACCGCTTAACTGCCAGAGAAAACTTGTGGTTTTTCGGTTGTCTCTTTGACTTACCCAAAGACGTCTTAGCTAAGCGTATCGATGAACTTTTGGAAATGGTGCAGTTGACGCGCTGGAAGAATACTCAGGTGGGGACGTTTTCAACTGGTATGCGGCAGAGAATGAATGTGATTCGAGCGTTGCTTAACACGCCTCAAGTGCTTTATCTGGATGAGCCCACACTGGGTTTGGATCCTCAATCCTCAGTTGAAATTAGAGAATTCATAAAGAAACTGAACCGGGAAAACGGCACAACCGTGGTCTTAACCACACACATGATGGTGGATGCTGATTTGATGTGTGATCGCATAGCCATTATCGACCACGGAAAAGTCGTGGCGTTGGATACTTCAGCGAACTTGAAAAAAATGGTTTCAGGAGCAGATACACACATAATAAAACTCACCATACCTAATCTTTCTTCAACTCTTGTAGAACATCTTCAGGCGCTCAAATGCGCAGATTCGGTAACTCAAGAAAGTGGTGTTGAACTCAAGGTTTTGGTTCATGGAGATGACGCGTTAGATGACATCATTGATGCGACAAGGGCAAACGGCGGGAAAATAGTCTCCATGGAAAACCTTGAACCAACCCTTGAGGATGTGTTTCTGCACATTACCGGTCATCAAGTACGCGATAGTGCAGACCAGAAAATTCCCATCGGCCATAGGCATTTTGGGACACCGCAAGGGAGAGGAAGGTGAGCAAGATGGGCGCAAAAGATCTTTTTGCACACTCTTTCAGGATTGCCTGGAAAGACCTGAAGGACCTGTTCAGAAACCGCTTGGGCATGGTTCTGCTCGTATTGATGCCTCTGTTCATGATGCTTCTGGTTGGATTGATCTATCCATCCAGCGGTACAGTGACTAACCTGCAGGTTGGATTGGTTAATGATGATTCAGGCTTTCACAATTCAACCCTTGTCAGCCAAACTTTCATCACGGGGTTACAGCAGGTTAACAACCAGACTCACATCATGAAACTTTCTAACGTTACCAGCGTAGCGGACATACGTGATATGATTAAAAAGGGAGAACTTGAAGGCGGAATCATTATTCCCAGCAATTTCTCTGAAAGCATAATGACTGGGCAGCAAGGCACCATTATAATTATTAACGATGAATCTAACCCTCAGATATCAGCAGCCCTTCAGGTTGAATTGAAAACAGTGATCGATAACTTGGGCACTGCTTTGGCGCAGCAGAGAGTTCAGCCTCTTAATGCAACAAACAGTTTAGCAGTCGTTCAACCTTATAACGTGCAAACTCAAGGCGTTGTCCCAGGCAACGCGCGCGCGACATATTTTAGCTTTGTTGCTCCGGGGATAATGGCTTTGACTGTTACAATGAGCGTCATGACGGGGCTGCCGGTTGCTATCTCCCAGGAGAAAGAGCTTGGCACAATGGACGGCATGATGGTGGCGCCAATCAACAGGTTCTCCATAATCTTCGGTAAGGCTCTTGGTCAAACTGCAAGGGGAATGATTCAAGGAACCATTGTACTCCTGTTGGCTGTGATTTTGTTCGGAGTAACAATCCAAGGAAGCATACTTCTCGTATATGCGCTACTCATACTGGGAGTGTTCGCCTTCGTCGGCTTGGGTATATTGATAACCTCAGTTGCAAAAGACCAAGAAACCGCACAGATGCTACTTATGACGATAAGTTTTCCAATGATGTTCCTCAGCGGCATCTTCTTCCCCATTCAACAAATGCCATGGTACATGCAAGACGTCTCAAAGATACTCCCACTTACCTACGAGGCACAAGCCCTCAGGGAAGTCATGGTGCTAGGCGCAGGAGTATCCGACATAACCACCGAACTAATAGTGCTAATAGTATTCGGAGCAGTGTTGATGGCTATTGCAGTGCCAGTGTTCAGAAGACTGATGACCCGATAGGAGCAGCTGGCGAGGAAAACTTGAGTACACTCTGCTCTAAATGCCCTTTCTTTCAACTTGCCCCACACATAAAACGCAAGAACGCGCGCAAGAGATGCCGCATCGAACCTCAAAGGCAACTGCGAATCTACGAATGCAAAGACTTCCCCAAAAAGGGGCTCTTCGGAAGAATGAAGTGAACATTTTTCTTCTTTTTCTTTGTTCTTAAATTGAAGATTGAAGGCTAAAACCTTTTTTTCTTGCTTTATCGACGGCTGTTTTCAGCCACTATCCCCGTTACGGTTTTATATGCTGCACGCATAGAGATGAAAAGAAGAGAAATAAGCTATGTCAGATACTGGAGTAACCGTAAAGAAAAATGTTGATTTCTCCGAGTGGTACGTGGAAGTTGTTTTGAAAGCTGGACTTGCAGATTACGCGCCAGTTAAAGGCTGCATGATAATCCGTGAAGACGCTTACGCCGTATGGGAGAAAATCCAAGAAATCCTAAACAAAAAAATCAAAGCCACAGGGCACAGAAACGTGTATTTTCCCATGTTTATCCCTGAAAGCTTCCTTAAGAAAGAAGCAGAACACTTCGCCGGTTTCACCCCTGAAGTGGCGTGGATTACCATGGGCGGAGACACCCCGCTGGAAGAGAAGCTTGCCATTAGACCGACCAGCGAAACCATAATATACGCTACCTTTAGCAAGTGGATTCGCAGCTGGCGAGACTTACCCCTGAAGATTAATCAATGGTGCAACATTGTGCGGTGGGAGACAAAAGCTACCCGGCTCTTTTTGCGCACAAGAGAATTCCTCTGGCAAGAAGGTCACACTGCGCATGCCACGTGTGAAGAGGCAGAAGCAGAAGTCATGTATGCGCTAAACGAGTACAAAGACATAATGGAAAGTTACCTTGCAATTCCAGTGCTTGCGGGTACAAAAAGTGATAGCGAAAAATTTGCTGGAGCCCTCTATACTACGGCGTTGGAGGCGATGATGCCTGATGGTAAAGCGTTGCAGATGGGAACAAGCCACAACCTCGGCCAGAACTTCGGCAAAGTCTTCGATGTTAAATTCATCGGTGAAGACAAAATGGACCATTATGTTTGGCAAACCAGCTGGGGCATCAGCACTCGGCTTATCGGCGCTATGGTTATGGTTCACGGCGACGACAAAGGCTTAATCATTCCTCCCAAAGTGGCGCCCGTACAAGTTGTCATTGTTCCTATCCCCTACAAGGGCGCAGAACCAGCCGCAGTGGCCGCTAAAGCAAAAGAAATCGCTGAAATGCTGAAGGTTAAAGATGTAAGCGTTGTTTTAGATGACCGGGCAGAGTACACGCCAGGCTGGAAGTTTAACCAGTGGGAACTCAAAGGCGTCCCCATCAGAATAGAAATTGGTCCGCGAGACCTCAAACAAGAGCAAGTGATAATGGTAAGACGAGATACCGGCCAAAAAACGGCAGTTAAAGAAAAAGACATTCCAGCTACCGTTGAGAAGCTTCTGCAGGAAATTCAGGATAACCTGTTTGCAAAAGCTAAAGCCCTGCTTGAGGAAAAAACCAGCACGGTGCAGAGCTATGCAGAATTCAAAAAAGTCATCTGTGACAAAGGCGGCTTTGTCAAGGCAGCATGGTGCGGCAGCGCTGACTGTGAAGCAAAGATTAAGGATGAAACCGGCGCAACCATCAGAGTTCGACCTTTCCAGAAAGAAGAGCCTGCGACGAACTGCGTTTACTGTGGGCAGAACGCTAAGGAATTGGTGTATTTTGCAAGGTCGTATTGACAATAGGCTGAGGCTGGTTTTCTTCTAATTTAACGTATGTATCCAGCTGTTTAGCCTCTTCAGTTAAACCTAGCTGTTCCAGAGTCGAATACTTCGGTATTCCCCGTGCGCCCCAGCCTCTCATCTCATAATAAGTGCTCAGCATATCATTGTATTTTTCGTAATCAAGCGTGGAGCCCTTTAATGCGCCTTCAGCTAAGGGTTCTTTAAACCACCTCATAGGCGGAACATCCAAGTCTCTGCTCCATTTTTCCTTGTACTCTCGCACCCAGAAAGCGCGAATTAAATTGAGTATTCTATCGCTGATTTGGTTTAGTTGCGCTAAAGAAAATTCTACTCCGGTGGCTGCACGCAGGTATTTTTGGTACCATTCAAGCTCAAAGTCAAATTGGTTGTAGGGGAAACGGCAGACGGTTAATGCTTCAAAGAGTCCGCCGCGGATAAGCTGGGTTTCAATTAGGTGCTTAACCTTTCCTGAATCGTAGATTTCTCTGCCCGTTTTTACTTCCCATATTATTAGCCAAGCGTCTTTATGGTGGGCACCGATGGAGCTGGTACCATAGGCTAAAGCCATACCGGGTGCGGCGTGGCAATCATAAGCGGAAACCTCCAAGCCCTTGACATGCATTGCCCAATCGCTCGACCCATTACCGACCGTTGCAGAAGCGGCTCGGACTCCTTCAGCTAAGACTGCGCCCAAACCTCGCCTGTAAGCAATGTCATTAATCAACGCTTTAATCTCTTCAAACTGCCCCCACCTAATCTTCTCCGCTATCAGCCCTTTCTCGGAGGCTTCCATGGCAAAACCAATCACGTTTCCCAGAGAGATAGCATCAACCCCAAATTCGTCTGCCATGCGGTTCAAGGTGGCGACTTGCGCCAGATCGCCTAAACCGATGTTGGAGCCAAGCATAGCAACGTTTTCGTAATCTAACTCTGAATCTTTTCCTTCACTGTCTTTAACAACGTTGCCGCACGTCATGTTGCATTGTGGGCAGCCGCGGTTTGAGACTTTGATTTTTTCCATGGAAAATCCCCCGATTTCTTCAGCTTTATCGAAAACTCCTTGCCTGTAATTGAAGGTTGGAAGAGCATTGTTCTCCTGTGACGATTCTACGTTTGACATCGTTCCCTGCCGCTTCCAAAAAGCGTAGAGGGGTTTAGCTAGAACCTCACGGTAACCATCCAAAGACAGCTTCTTCATTGCCTCTGGCTCTGCAAGCGGTATTTGCCCTGTGCCTTCAATTACTATGGCTTTCAAATTTTTGGAGCCCATGACAGCGCCCATTCCAGGTCGCCCGCCAGAGCGTCCCTCTTGCGAAACAACAGTTGCAAACTTAACTTGGTTCTCTCCGGCTGGACCGATAGAAACGATGCCTGCCGTGCGCGAGTATTTCTTTACCAGTTGCTCATGGGTTTCAAAGGCGTTCAAGCCCCAAAAATCCTTAGCATCCACAAACTCACAGTTTTTATCTTTGATTTGAAGGATAACTGGCGTTTGCGCTTTGCCCTCGATGATTAGCGCATCGTAACCAGCCCTCCGCATGTTCACAGACGCTAATGTTCCCATGTTTCCGTCGCCGTAACCGCCGGTTAAGGGGCTTTTTGAGGCAACAACAAGTTTGCCGCTGTTCGGTAAACCAAGGGCTGTTAATGGTCCAGTGGCAAAAATTAGTTTGTTTTCAGGCGATAGCGGGTCGGTTCCCTGTTTAAGGGTGTCCCATAGGATTTTGACGGCGAAGCCTCTGCCGCCCAGAAAATTTAACGCCAATGCTTCATCATATTTTTCTGGAGTAGCCTTACGTTTGGTTAAATCTACATTTAGGAAGGTACCCGTCCAGCCAAACATCGTTGTTCACCAAAACTCATCTGTACTGAAAGGGGAATCGAAAATAAAAATATGCTGAGAAGCAACACCTGCAATATTCATTCGCGGTATAAGCCTAGCTTATCCATGCTGTTCAATCTTAGGAAGATTTATTTTTTTGGTTAGCAAGTGTTTGGTTACAGGTAACGCAACTTGAGCATCAAAGTAACCCGCAGGGCATCAAACATTGAGTATGCCATACGAGACGTCATAGTGCACACTAAACAGTTAATCAAGGACGGCAAAAAAATTTATTACCTAAACATCGGCGACCCTCCAGCTTTTGATTTTAAAACACCGCAGAACGTTAAGGATGCCCTGTGTAAAGCAGTGCAAAAGGATGACAATTACTATTCACCTTCAGAAGGCAGACTGGACCTCAGAGAAGCAATCGTTAGAAAAGAGAAAAAAGTCAACAACATTGACATCACAGCGGATAACGTGGTGATAACTGAGGGTATTTCTGAAGGAATACAGATGATTCTTGGCGCCTTAGTCGATAAAGGCGATGAAATTCTCTTTCCAGGCCCAACCTACCCGCCGTACATTTCCTACACCAGGTTTTTTGATGGCACACCAGTTTCCTATGAAACGATTGAAGAGGAAGGTTGGCATCCGAACATCGATGACCTGCGAAGCAAAATAACCGAGAAAACACGTGCCATCGTAATCATTAACCCTAACAACCCGACAGGTTCAGTTTACGATGGAAAAACGGTTAAAGAGGTTCTTGACATCGCAGGAGAACATGACCTGCCGGTGCTGACTGATGAAATTTACGACCAATTAACTTACGAGAAAGAATTCGTCAGTGCAGCGTGCCTATCTAAGGATGTTCCGGTTGTTGGGTTAAACGGATTCTCCAAAGTTTACCAAATGACTGGCTTACGTTTAGGTTACATGTACTTTAAAGGCGAAGGCAAACAACTCGACGCGCTCAAGGAGGGTGTTGAGAGGGAATGCCGCATACGCATATGCGCCAACACGCCCGTGCAGATAGCGGCAACAGCCGCGCTCAATGGCCCACAGGAGATGGTGAAGGATATCGTTGACCGCCTCAGGCAGCGCCGAGACTTCTCGTGGAAGCGGCTAAACGAAATCGAAGGCATAAGCACCACCAAACCTGAAGGCGCATTCTACATTTTCCCAAAAATTCACGACGTCGGCACGCGATGGAAAACCGACATGGAATTCGTCGTGCAACTGCTAAAAGAAACCGGCGTGCTCATCGTTAACGGCTCAGGTTTTGACCCAGTTTACGGTAAAGGCCACGCCCGAGCAGTTTTCCTGCCGCCGATAGCAGAGCTGGATGCAGCCTTCAACGCCCTGGAAGCTTTCATGACGAAAGGCAAAAGCAAAAAGCCATAACATCATGATTGCCCATAGCTTTTTTTGACTTGCATTCAACCTCTAAAAGTAGCCGCCTTGCTCCAATTTAGATAGAGAAATCTACTAGCTAAATTGATACCCTATCCCAGGGACAAAGCTAAAGCAGCAAGTCAGTATCTTAAAAGAAATAGGGAATTAAATTTTGATGCCTTGTGTTGGGTCTTCGATTGTTTTTTGGAATTCAGCCATCAGCTTCTTTGTAATGGGTCCGGGTTTGCCTGTGCCGATTGCGCGTTTGTTGACTTCGCGTATGGGCACCATCTCCATTGCTGTTCCAGTGAAGAATGCTTCGTCAGCGGTGAACACCATGAACGGTGTTAGATTGGTCACTGTCAGTTTTATTCCAAGTTTAGCAGCGAGTTTCTCTGTGACTTCAGCGGTGATGCCGGCAAGCGCGCCTGTCGCAAGGGGCGGAGTTAATAATTCACCGTTTTTCACGATGAAAATGTTTTCGCCTACGCCTTCAGCTACGTAACCGTTGCCTTCTAGGCAGAGGGCTTCTTCAACGCCGTTTGCGTTTGCTTCGATTTTTGCAAGGATGCTGTTGAGGTAGTTGAGTGATTTTATCTCCTGTGTGGTCGCGTCCACGGGGTTTCGTCTAACCCAAGAGAACATCGTGGTGATTCCGTTCTCTTTCGCGCCTGTTTCATGCAGCACAATCTTGTCAGTTATGATTATTACTGAGGGTTTGGGGCATTTGCGTGGGTCTAATCCAAGGTCGCCTACTCCTCGGGTAACTACCAAGCGGATGTATGAGTCCTTCAACTTGTTTCTCCGCAGTGTCTCAACGACGGCTCGGGTCATTTCCTCTTTGGTTAAGGGAATCTTGAGCGTTATCACGTGTGCTGAACGGTACAGGCGGTCAATGTGCTCTTTAAGTTTAAAGACAACGCCGTTGTACTCTCGGATTCCTTCGAAGACGCCGTCGCCGTAGAGGAGTCCATGGTCAAAGACGGATATTTTAGCCTGCGATTTAGGATAATACGCCCCGTCAACGTAGACTACTAATTCACTGCTCATACCGTTTTCACTTCGTCACTAACTGTTTCATATTATTCGATTATTTGATATAGTTTACGCCAATGATACGTATAATTCGTTTATCAACCGTAAAACTGCGGCCTCTTGGAAAGGTAAAGCGGCAACGCCAACGGCTTGAAAGGTTTACAAGCGATTTTCTCAGACACCTTCGCTATTAATTCGTCAGTGGTCATTTTTTGCTGTTGACCCTTAAGCTCCCGGTCTCGAACAGAGAGAATTTCTGACTCAACCTCTTTTTCGCCCACAACGACGATGTAGGGTACCCATTCCTGCTCGGCTTCACGGATTTTCTTCTGCAGTGTCGATGCATTATCGTCGATGTCGACGCGTATGCAATGCGAAGCGATTTGCGCTGCAAGCTCTTCCACTTTATCCATATACTTGTCAGATATTGGAATAATCCGCACCTGAGTTGGAGAAAGCCAAAGTGGAAGCATCGGTGCTTTACCAGCCATCTGTTCACGGTAAGCCTTCTCTAGCAGCGCGTAGATGTCTCGTTCGATGGCGCCGCTTGGGGAACAGTGCAGAATCAGCGGGTACTGTTTCTCGCCTTTCTCGTCAACATAGGTTATTTCATAGCGTTTTGCGTTTTCCACGTCGATTTGGTCTGTGCTGAGTGCTGCGGCTTTGTCTTGGTTGTCAACGAAGTTGATGTCCCATTTGAGGATGAAGTAGAAGAACCGTTCGTTCCACACTTCAGCCAGCATAGGCTTGTTAAATTTTTTCGCTAATTCAGCAATAAATTCTTTATGCTCATCGTAGAAGCCCTTTGTGAACCGCATCGCTACTTCATAATCGTCTTTGGTTAAACCTATGTTGCTTAACACTTCCATGCTCATATCAAACCGCGTCAAGAACTCCTTCTTCGCCTGCTCAAGGTCAGTGCAGAAAGCATGGCAATCAGGCATCGTGAAAGCGCGCAGACGTTTTAAGCCGACGACTTCACCGCTTTTTTCACGCCTAAAACTGTAACGTGTCAACTCGTATAGTTTGATAGGCATCTGCTTGTAGCTAAACTGGGCATCATGAGCCATAAGGAACTGCCCAAAGCACGCGGCAAACCGCAAGAAAAGCTCCTTGTCCTCAGATTTCAATACGTATTGGCGTGCAGGGAAACGGTTCAAGTAACTTTTGAGGCTTGGGTGGTTAAAGTCATACATGATTGGAGTTTCAACTTCCATTGCGCCGTACTGGTTCATGCGAAGACTGACATACTGTTCAAGCAACGATTTTATCAAGCGACCCTTCGGGTACCAGCGGATGTTGCCTGGATCACTGCCTGCTTCGTAATCTGCGATTTCCAGCCTCTTCATCAAGATAACATGAGGCGGCATCTGAGTGACTGCACGAGCCTTCTTAATTTCATACTGAGAGAATTTTTGCAGGTTAACATGCCCTTTAAACTTGAATTCTTCAACTGGCACCAATGAGCCATCGGGCAGGATAATGTGCCAGAAAGACTGCATCTTATCCTCGGCTTTTAATGCTGCAGAAACAGGCTCTTCTTCTTTTTTCGCTCCACTTTCAACCTTAGCTTCTATCGCAGGTGCATAAGAGCGTGCCTGCTCAGCAAGCGGGTGCCCCTTTATGGAGAGGGTAAATTGCTTGTTCCAGCCAAATGGAGCGCGGTAGGTTTCGATTCCTTTCTCTTTGGCATAGGCTTCCATGGCTTTTATGATTTTGAGGGCTTCGCTTGGGTTGCTAAGGTTGCTGCTCAAATGTGCAAAGGGGTAAATTAGGATGCGGTTCGTCTTCTGTTTACCCAGAAAGGCTCGGACGTCATCGATGGCTTTCTGCGCTATTGCTGCGTTGTCGCCTTCTTCTATGGCGATGAACAATACTACGACTTCTTCTACGCGGTTTTCTTTTTGCTCCGCTTCCTCAGCGATATCGATTTCTTTTTGGATGGGTTTGAAAACTATAAAGTCAGAGTGTAACTGGAGTATTCGCATGGCACTTCCCTCTCATGGGTGACCGTAACGCCACTTATCAAGCGTTTTATCTTTTTTCGTCTTTTTCTTATATTCTTTATAATGCTCTTTGCAAATGTAAGCCCGCTTTTCCCTGCTGCTGACATTTAAAACAGCCTTGACTTTGTTAACTGATATTGAACGGGCGGCTTCTCTGCCGCAGCCTGAAACATTGCATTTAACTCCCTTTTCTATGCGACCCATAGTCAAAGCCTCATGCATATTGGTTTACTACGTAAATATACACTATTGCTTAAGTTCCTTTTCATACAAAGTCTTGGCTCTCAGATAAATTTCTTCTTTCGTACCGAGATAAGTTGGACCAATCCCTTCAACGACAAGCGAAGCTGCAGCTGACCCGACGCAAGCGCACCATACTGATTCTTTTTGGCGAAGGTACTCGGTTAAGAAGCCGCCTATGAAAACGTCTCCTGCCCCTGTTGGGTCGACCACAACTTGTGAAGGGCAAGCAGCAATGTTGTATTGTGCTCCCTCGACTGAGAGCACTGAGCCTTTAGCGCCCAAGGTAACGATGACGGTTTCAACCCCAACATCGTGAATCGCCTTTATCGCTGGCTTCAGCTCTGACTCGCCAGTCAATGTGTAGATTTCTTTCTGCGATGACTTGCAAATGTTGATTAAACTAAATATCCGAGCATCTAAGGAAGCGTTTTCGGTCACGTTTCCCGCGTCGTCGAAGCTTCGAAGTAAACCCTGAGGGTCAATCGATAAAACGTCAGTGCACTGCTTCAGATGCTCAACTACTTCGAACGATACTTCGTTGTCAATAGGAGCAACATGAATAGCCTTAGCATGCAAATCAGCTGGCACATCAGCCAAGCATATCGGGGCTCCTTTACTTTTCAATTTCAGCACTCTATCGGACAAATCTGCATTATAACTCAGCTCAAAACTTGTGGTCGGCTCATCTGCACGCTTAATTACGCCTGAAAGATCGATACCTTCCTGCCTTAGCCACCACAAGTAAGCTTCGGGAAAATTCCCGCCCACTCTGGAGATTATGGAAGCTGTTGCTTCCAAACGTTTAGCAGCAAATGAAGTGTAGGCTGCAGAGCCGCCTAAAACAATAAACGGGGCAGTTCGGCTGGGCAATAGAATCGTGTCGATTGATAAGTGACCAATAACCGCTACATCTACGTTTTGAATCACTGCCCAAGCCCCTTCATGACTAATAGGACATCCAAGAGATATAAATAAAGATTAAGAATTAAGATTGAAGCAGCAGTATAGCTTTCGCCAAATCTCCCTGGCACTCCGCAAGGGCTTCTTTTGCTTTCTCTAAACTTTTGCCAGTTTGGTCTGCCACCAGCCTCACATCCTCTTCAGAAAACGCTGGCTGAGCTGCCTTAGCGGTTTGGCGTTGGGATGGGGCTTGCTCTGAAACTTGACCGCCGATAACCTGGTACATTTTTTGCCCTTGAACTTCTAAAATTGCCACTTCGGGTTCATCGATAACTATGTCTTTGCCGCTTGTTTTAATTACTACTTGTTGAACATCGGGTACAGAATCCATGTTCATCCCCATACGTTGCATCAAACGTTTTTGCTCTCGAGGATTCATGCGTTTATGCGTAGACTTCACTTCCACCAAAGTATTCTACAGTAGAACTTCATAAACTTAACTTTTCCAAGGTATCCGTTTTGATTTTGTTTAAACAAATTAATGGAAATTATTCGCAAATCATTTTTTTAATCAGAAATAAACCGAAGCTTGTGCTGCCTCCCGTGCTGAAGCCCTCAGTAAAGAGCTTTGCTTTGTTCTTAGCCGAGACACCGACACCGTCATCCTCATAAATCAGGCGCACTCCGCCAGAGTCTTCTTTCTCACGGTGCACTTTTGTTCTTCTTGGCTTTTAATGGTTGAAGAAGTTTAGCACTTTCGACGCCTTTTTTTCTGAGGGGTAGTAAAAATTCCAGATTGCATCGACGGTTTTTTGGGAGTACCCAGAATTCATGAGTAACCTGATGAACTGAAGCTTTGCTTTGCTCATATGCTGCACCTGTGTATATCTTCAGTGTTGATATATAATAATGGTTATTTTGTTTGGAGACATGTATCCAAAATCGATATATCAACTTTCCGCGCCAATTGTGCTTTGACAAATAAAGGGACAAGCAAGCGGATGAGGGGGATGTGTTCGTTTTGAGAACCTGTTGGCTTTTGGGGTTGTGGATTGGTACGTAATAACTCTTATATATTAATATTTGATACATTATCATGGCGAAAATGATGTTTGAAGCATGGAAAAAAGAAACAGATCCGGAATCAAACAAAACAAAGCCAGATTCAGACACAGAAGAAACCCAAAAACCCGAAGAGCCTCAAACCACTGACCTGTCCAAACAGGTAGATCCATCGCAGATTATTGCAGAACCACTAAACACACCTGACGACTCGGACCTTTTGGCTTCTTTTCAAAAAATGAAAAAAGAAGAGGAAGAGCTGCTGGAACAAAAACAAGACTTAATAACAAAAGCGCAGGGGCTTCAGAGCAAGCTTACCGAGGAAATTGAGAAAAAGAAGACGGCGATTAAAGACTTAAAATCAGAAATCCCGGGTCTTCAAAATAAGTGCAATGAACTCGCACAAGCACTCGGAATCCCGTCTACAAGTAACTGATTGTAGACGGGTTTTTTCAGCTTCAAAATCTCAACTCATCAGATCCAAACGCGTAATTTGAGTGACGGCATGAACAAAGAAAACGAAAACATCCACTTGTTCATAATAGAAGAAGAGTACAAAAGAAACAAAGCAAAACAAAAGGCCAACGATGATCTCTTAAAAAAGCCGGAGCCGCTCGCCTTAACTACACAAAATCATGAAGCCGTTATTCAAGAATTAGAAAAAATGCATCCAAACTACAAAATGATCCAGGAACCCAAGGCGCGTCGAACAGTTAAAAAACGCAAACAAATAGAATCCCCGCAGATTGCAGAATCATCGAACGCACCTGACATTTTGGAACTTTTAGAATCTTTCCAAAAAATGAAAACAGAAGAACAAGAACTACTCGAACAAAAACAAAACCTATTAACAACAATACAAAATCTCAACAACAAACTCATCGAAGAAATTGACAGAAAGAAAACAGCAATCAACAACTTAAAAACAGAAATCCCTGAACTCCAAAACAAATACAAAAAAATCGCAGAAGCACTCGGAATCCCCGTCTAAAATTAGCATGCTGTAAAAAATTTCTTTGAGTATGTCCAAGAATTCAACAGTTAAAAATGGAGCACTGAAACTAATTTCTGCATAGTAGCATTATTGAAAGTGAAGACTTGCTTGTGAGTTTGGATGAAACACTTCATTTATTTGCAACTTAACGGGATTGTAGCAGGCACGATTATTTCAATCGTTTCAGCGTCAGTTTTTTTCGTTTGTCTTTTTCTTTGCTCTTCCAAATCTCGCATTTGGTAATTTAGTAAAGAACACATGATTGTCATTTTGAAGCTTTGTCTTATTAGGGTTTATGAATCATGGATTCACTAAAAAAGGTAAAAAGATTTTTTGGGGTGTCATCTTCACGAGATTGAGGTAATCCCACCTCTACGTTGTTAAAATTAAGTTAGAAAGCCGTTAAGATACGGTAAAGCGTGAATAAACTAAAATTAAACGGGTAGCTTGAAAAACTTAGCTTTCCTTGCAGCCATGCCGCACCTTAACTGCTACGCCTGTTTTAAAAGCGGCCATCTCCACGCTTGAAAGCAAAGCTCGCCCAACCGCTAAAACATTCCCTGCCTCATCCTTGACGATGACTTCATCTTTAGCCCGAACTTCATCGTCGACTTTGACCACGTGAACTGCAAAAACGTCGCCGCCGTCAGCGATGAATTTTGAAACGTCGTTTTGTACTGTGACAAAACATTTGGCAAAAGGTAAATTTTCAGCAATGAACTTGGCTGCTTTAACGCTCAACGATAGCAAGCCGTCGGTAGGGCGCAATGTAGCTAATCTTTCGCCGTCTAAGTTGATGAAGCGTATTCTGCCTGTTCTTGGAGACAGCTGTACTTCGATATTTTCTGGAAAAAGCTTTGTGCCTACGCCTTTTCCGAACTGGTAGTCGGCGATAGTCCTTACTTTGCCAAGTTGGTTCTCCATGTTTTCACCATCGTTTTGCTTTTTGTTTTCGACAAGTATAAACATAACAAGATAATAAAGACAGTGAAAGGTGAAAGTTCACTTTGAGATGTGAAGTCTGCGGACGCAAAATTCATGATGAACCGATAACGGCAGTGATTGAAGGAGCCAAACTAGTCGTGTGCGTTGAATGCTCAAAGCATGGTAAGATAATCCATGAAGAAGAGGTAGCTCTTCCCCAAAAAAACCTCAAAAAGCCGCAGGCTCCTGTTGCAATGGTTCAAAGAAAACCCATTGTTGCTAAGGTGGAAATCACTCAGGAACCTGCCGAAGACTATGCAAACAAGATAAGAGCGGCGCGGGAAAAATTAGCTCTCACCCATGAGGAGCTGGGCAAAAAAATAAACGAGAAAGCCTCAGTTTTAAGGAACCTTGAAGCTGGCAAAATGACGCCGAACAACCAGCTTGCCGCAAAGCTTGAGCACATGTTAAAAATCAAGTTGCTTGTTCCCATATCAGAAGAAAAAGTCACTCAAATCCCTCAGTCCGCCAACCAAGAATTGACGTTGGGAGACCTTATCAAGTTAGACAAGAAAGGCGGGGAGGAAGCCACAGAACGAAAGCCGTCATAGTTCAGCGTAGGCTGAACCGTGAAGAGTCAAGTTTAGATGAACTTAAAAGATTGGCAGAATCAGCCGGATACACTGTTGTAGCCACGTTGGAACAGACCAGGCCGCCTGATGCACGCTATCAGATAGGCGCTGGAAAAGTGGAAGAACTCGCTCAGTTAGTCGATGAAGCTGGCGCTGAAAAAGTAATTTTTGACAACCAACTGAAGACTCGTCAAACGTACAATCTGGCAAAAGCAACGCATGTAGAAGTCATCGACCGATTTCAACTCATCCTTGAAATCTTCACCAGAAGAGCCACAACCACAGAAGCTCAACTTCAGATTCAACTGGCAACCCTGCAAAATGAACTCAAGCACGCCAAGGAAAAAGTAAGATTAGCCAAAGGAAGCGAGCAGCCTGGCTTTATGGGTCTTGGAGCCTACGAAGCAGACGTTTACAGCGACGCCATAAAGCGGCAGGTTCAAACGATCCTAAAAAAGCTTACAAAAATCCGGGAGAAAAGGGTGCTTCATCGGGAGAGGCGCACGGAGCTTGGTTTCTTGACTGTTTCGCTTGCTGGATACACGAAGTCTGGAAAAAGCTCCTTGTTTAATGCTTTAACAGAAGAAACCGCCAGGGTTGACAAGGCATTGTTCACGACTCTTTCGACCACTACGCGGATGATAGAGTTTTCGAACCGCAAGTTTCTTTTAACAGACACCGTTGGCTTCATCGACCGTTTGCCTTTATCGTTGATTGAGGCGTTTCATTCCACTCTGGAAGAAACCATCTTTTCAGACCTAATCATACTGATGTTAGACTTAAGCGAGCCAATAGAAGCAATTGAAAAGAAAAACAACGTTTGCCAAGAAACAATCGACCGCCTTGGAGCATCAGGCATACCAACCATAACCGCTCTAAACAAGATTGACTTAATCAACGAAGCTGAAACAAACCAAAAGCTCGAAGCCCTAAAAGATAAAATTAGGAATCCCATTCTCGTGTCAGCAAAATGCAGAACAAACCTTGATTTACTGAGAGGGGAAATACTGAGAATCCTTGAAAATTACGTTCAAGCCCAATTTTCGGTTCCGTTAACTACCAGGACTATGACGTTTATCTCTTGGGTTCATGAAAAAACAGCGATTCAAAAACAAGATTTCACCAATGATTCAGTTCAAGTGGTCTTTGAAGCTACTCCAGAGTTGACTGAGCAAGTGAGAAGAAAAGTGGAAGAGTTAAATGGCAAATTCACAACCAACCAAAAAATCAAATGACCCCCCCAAGCTTGTGGTTTTAAGGTGGGGACACAGACCACAGCGGGACGTGCGGTTAACTACCCATGTCGCTTTAACCGCAAGGGCACTTTGCGCTTCAGGCTTCATCCTCTCAGACGTAGAAGACAAAAGCATAGAACAAACAATAAGGAAAATAACCGCGCGTTGGGGTGGAACCTTCCAATTTGAAATGGGCACACCATGGAAAAAAGCTGTTCGCGACTGGAAGGCAAACGGCGGCATTGTTGTCCATTTAACTGCTTACGGAGAAAACATCCAAACAAGCGATGTCCTAAACAGAATTAAAAATTTAAACAAGGATGTTTTAGTCCTCGTTGGAAGCCAGAAAGTTCCAGGCGAATTCTACTCAAGCGATGTATCAGATTTTAACGTGTCCATCGGGAATCAGCCTCACTCGGAATGCGCCGCACTCGCCGTTTTTCTGGATCGTTTTTTTGCAGGTGAAGAGTTAGATAGGGATTTTGGCAGAGCGAAAATGAGAATTGTGCCGTCTGCGAGGGGAAAGAAAATAAAAAGCGCCACGGATCCCTAATTTGTTCTTTTTATTTTCGAGTGATATTATGTTTTTAGGCGAATTGAAACTAGCAGCCTATTTTGGCTTGTAGTTCCAATGCACACCGGCTTTAAAAACGCTAACAAACTATCTGATGAATATAGAATTTAAATACCACTTGCTTTAATACGAATCTAAGATGCTTGACTCCCAATGGAACGACGACTATAGTCGGTTCAAAGAAAGATACGAAAAGTATTCTAATTACGTCAGGCGAAGCGATAGAGTGAACGCTACACTCTTTTTGCTATTTCTGGGTTCAATTCTTGCTTTCTTCATTATCATTATGACAATAACCTTACCAGAAAGGGAATTTTTGATTATATTAACTATGTTTTCAATACTTGTAAGCGGTTGTCTGTACCCATTTTTACCTAAATTAATTTTAAAGAAAGCTCACAAATTTGAACTGAGCTCGGATGAGCTTACCAAATATCACGCAATTGCGGTCTATCGCTATATTGATGAGTATTTCAGCGAATCAGCGACTAAAAACGAAGACCTTAGAAAAGATTGCAAAATCCAAGCAATAAACAACGCAAATGAATTGCTTTTATTAATTAAGGAAAATTGGGTAATTGGCGAATTCAAATTAGGTCAAATTATTCTGGGCAAAAGCGTTGAAGAATTTATTGAAAACCTCTCCTATAGACTGATACCCAATATAGAACACAGTAAAACCGATTTAATTCTTAAGAAAACAAACGATATTCTATACCAACTAATCGCCTTTTTATATGTTCCGACCAAAAACAGCTTAGAACATATAAACGGAAACATGTCCGACCAATTAGACCCCGTTACTATGAATGAAGAAAATAAGGCGACGAAGTTTATCAACTTTTTTAGCAGTCATGTGATTCTAACACAAGCTGTATTCATAGCTGTAATTGTAATTGCAATATTGGCAGTTTACTACTCAGGGGTTGCTTTCTTCAAAATGTCCACAGATGCTGCCTATTCTTTGGCAGTGAACTTTGGAGGCATCGTATTCGTAGGATACTTGGGAATAGCGATAATTGTTCTTCAAAGAAGAAATAAATCCCTTGAATAACCAGAAATAAGTATCATGTGCAAGCAAGCTTAGGACTTAATAAACCTAATAATAACGACAACTGCCAATGCTAAAAGCAACAAAATCCCTACTACTGCCATGAACGGATTAATTTGATACAAGGCAGACATCAGGATTATGCCAACTACGATAATAAAAATTGATGCCACTGCTCCGATTAAAGCCTTGATTATTTCGCTCAAATAAATGCTCTCTGCGTCCTATTTATCGTAAATAAAAGATAAGGTTTGTGTTTTTGAAAAAATATTTTCCACAATTTTTCAAGAAGGGGTTTAAATCTGCGGTTTGATTAGCAAGAACCATTTGCAAACAACTCGTTTGAATGATTAATACACCAGAAAAAGACTTCTTAGAAGGTAGAGTTTCAACAACCGTTTTTATAACTGACTACTTTAACCCAACTTGGATAAGCATCCTAAAAAAAGCACTTAAGAATGAAAACCAACTATTACTGATTACTAGTCTAAAGGCGAGTTAGATGGTTGAGACACTTGAGTATGAAGGGATTTGGTGGCTGCCACAAAAGGAAACACAGCAATTCAGGGGCAAATTGACAGTATCTCAAGGTAAAAGCGGCAGACTGACATTGATCACATTTGAATTACATTCTTTAGAATTACCAGAAAATAAGACAGATTTGATAGTCGGTCATTCAACTGATGGCAAGAAGGTCACTCTGTACAAGTGTTACCTAACAAACCACAGCACTAAATTGATAAACAATGGAGCTTCTGTTGAAGAATTTGAATTTATCTCGTTATTTGCTTTTGTTGGAATACATTTCACTTCAGTCGGCGACATAAATTTCAAAAACTTAAGTGTGCGATATACAAACATTGACAACTGGGCAAACATTTCAGGCTTCAGAACGCGCTTACCCAAAAAATTTACACCAAACACAAGCATTGCGATTAGATATCGTTTGCCGAAAAGGGTGAAGTTAACGTCTGTAACAGACTTTGAAATAGTAGTAAGTTTTAGTTATTCAAATTTCAATTTAACACCAACAACTCACGCCGAAATAGCGCAAAAGTCTTGGATTAATTTCCTACCAAAAACATCAAGAAAAATGGAAGAGTATCTGGAAATCATCAGAACGATGCAGAACTTTCTGTCGCTAATTATGACTAAACCAACGTTCCCAATTGAAATTCAAGGACAAAACGAGTCAGAACAAGAGAAATTCGGCGAGAAAATTACTTACCCACCAATTCAAATCTACGTCAATCAGCCATTCATTGATTCTGATTCAACCAACATACAAGATTACAGTATGCTTTTTACACTCAGAGACATAATGAAAAACAAGAGAATAGTCAAGCACTGGTTTGAAAGAGATGAAATTCTAAAACCCACAGCTGATTTATATTTTTCAACGTTATATCAACCAAGAATGTACCTTAACAACGAATTTTTGAATCTTGCACAGGCTTTAGAGACCTATCATAGACGAACAATGAAAAACTTTGAACTCCCAAATAGCAAGCACCAGAGTAGAATTCGGGCAATATTAAGAAAGACACCTGAAAAATATAGAGGATGGCTAGAACGTAAGTTAACTTATAGCAATGAACCATCATTAAGAAAAAGACTCAAAGATATCTGTGATAAGTGCCCAAGCGGTGTTTTGAGTAAAACAGGAAACGTCGACGCTTTCATAGATTTAACGGTTAATACGAGAAACTACTGGACACACTTTGATGAAAGAATAAAAGCAAAAGCTGCAACCGATGTTAGGCTTGTTTATCTTGTTTCCAATCTTAGGTTACTGTTGATTACCTGTTTCTTAAAAGAAATGGGCGTAACTAACGATGAAATTGATATGATAATTGCCAAACCCTTCGTTTCTTTGGATTAGCGCGCTGAATAAACAGTTTAAAGAAAAGAGCGATGAAAAACAAAAACATGCGTTCGGAGCGTGAATCTCAGATGGTTTGTGGTTTGATTAAATATTTAAGCAAAGCTAACCAATAACAGACTGAGAAAAATGAGAACGGTTGAAATAGACTCTTTGCCATTCAGTTTAGACCTTTTGATGAATGAATACACCAAACTTTCGTTAAAGAAAAAATGGGGTTCAATTAAAACTCTAACTCTCTATTCTGAATCGCCTTTTGACCTTTTGGCTAAAACTCTCAATAGCTCAGAAATGGAGGTACAATACAATAAAATCTTTGATGCTGAGGGCACTATTTTGTTTTCATGCTCAGCCCTAAGGGAAACGATAAAGAATGGCGTTGAATCGCACATAACGGGTAATTTTTACGCTTTGCAAAAAATGCCCTTTTTGTACCTCATTACGGGCGAAAGAAACCCGTTCTTGCCTAAAGTTCTAGCATATATTGCGAAAAACCTGTATCCAACTGCTATACGAACGTTTGTAACTTCCGACGACCTACTCCAACTCCTAACCGATTTTTCCGAAACTAAACAAATTGAGTTACGTTACACTGAGTTTGTTTACAAGAACATGTTTGAAAAAGCGTTCACCGATAGACGAAATGAAAAAAGAGAGGACAGAGGACAATATGAACGGTTTTCGACCGCCTTTAGGAAAGCGAGAGAGCAAGGCGCCAGAGTTGACCGCATTAAAGTTTTCGGAAAAGATGTCTCGTTTAGCATTTCAAGAAGCGGAGTGCTCAAAATCTTCTTAGGCAATTTCACGGATTATTACCAGTTTTTTATTTCAAGGATGGGAAATATAGCCATTGAAAGATGGAAAATCTTTGAAAAAAGAGCAAGAGCAGAATCGCCAAACAAACAAGTGCGCCCCGTCTTAGTAAATTTTGACTCCAATGTCTTTGAAAACGTTGCTGAAAGAAAACTCTTAATTCGTATCTTGGCGGACTATAAGAACTGCGAATACTCAGTTATTCATGGCGGTAACCCGCATGTTTACGTTGCTATACTTGACAAAATTGATAATTCGTCTTTCACAGTAAGAACGTATGAAAACAATTCGTTAATTCTTATACCCCAAATTAGAACGACCAAATCGTCGCTTGTCCGCTTTTCAAAGTTTTTGCTAGATAAGTTTCAAGAAGGTATTCCTGCCGAATTCCAGCTTTGAGGTATATGACTTTGAGCGACGATAAAGTGGCAGCGTTTGAAGCTCAACAGAGACAGAAAAAGATTGAAAAGTTATGCGACGAGCGCATGGTTGAATATGATAGGTATTACCAAACGGTCTTGCTGACTTTAGGATTCAAGAAATACTTAGAAGCTCACGCGAGAGATTGCAGATTTGTATCTGCCGAGCCGTGTTTCACTAATGTGGACGGCGCAGAAATCAGACCCGACATGGTTTTACAACACAATGGCAAACAAGGCATTTTATGTGAAATCAAAACTTCTCTACCGCTAAAAGACGAACACTTGCTGGGCACTCTTAAACAATTAGAAAGGTATTCTAAAGAGGTAATTGGCTGGGAGACGATAGACCGAAAGGTTGACCATCAAGACGTTATGTTGTTTTGCCACGCCTTTGATTACGACCGTGTTCTGGAAAAAATGAACCAATGGATTGCAGACGGGGCGTTGAAAGTCTCAGAGATAAGTCTTTGCGAGTGGGTAATGGCTCAAAACCCAAAAACTCGCAAAGAAGAATTATTGATTAGATTGAGAGATGGAAGAACAAGCTGTGACGAGCTAAATATGCTCTTAAAGAAAAACATAAACGTAGATGTTCAGCAGCTTGTTGTAGAGTATGAAGAGTGCAAGTTTACAAGAAAGGAACCGCCCATTGAATATACAATGAATCAATTATGGTTACACGTATTTTCTGAGATAAGCAAAAACTCCGCTGACTTTGAAGTATCAACCGAAAAGCTGCTTGAAATCGTGTATGAATATTACATAACTTGGTCAAATGTCAAAGGCGAATATTCACAAGTTAGAGAGAAATGGATTAAGAAAGCATTGCAAGGCTTTTGCGAAATTGGATTGGCGGAAGAGGTCCCAGATAAGCCAAGCATTTACAAAATCCTTATGTCAAAGAAAATTGAAAAAGACTTTCAGGAATACATAACCGAGAAATTGTGTGAAAAATCAATTGACAGTAAAATAGCTCAGAAACCTGTTTTGGAAATAAACAAAGATGTTACACCTTCGCTATCCGATTTCATTTGACTTTTCAGGAATTTTTAGAATGGGTTATCGATTAAAAGCGCTTGTCCTATCTGCAATGTTGAAGGGTTCTTGGAAAAGCGCGGTTCAAACGCTCGGATAAAACATTATTTGGGGTTTGAGAATGGGAAGCGAAAATATGTGTACCACTCATTGGAATCAATTCTTGGAATCAGTTTGGGAATCAGCCACTAAGAAAAAATCTAAAGAGTAAAGCCATTTTGAACCCCGTTTGGAGCGCGGAGCGCGAAACCGTGGCAGGCGGGGAGAGATTTGAACTCTCGACCCCAAACTTTGGAGGCTGGTGCTCTTTGCTCGCCCATTTTTCCGTGCAAAGCCTTTGTAAGTTTGTCTGGTGCTATGGCAGCCCAAAGCTCTCGGACTCAGCGCACCGTTTTGAAGGCGCCGCCGCGCCCAAAGAAAAAGTCGCATCCCACAACAAGATTCAAATCCCAAACCAAAAAAGCAACCCAAAGCAAGCCCTTCCAAAAACCGCTGACCAACAGACCTACCCTACTATTTGTTGCAAAAAACAACCACAAAAAGCACGTGGCGTAAGCGAAAAAGCCTCCCCTCCCTACTATTTACAACCAACTCCGCTAAGTAAAAAGCAAAGCAAAAAGCAACCAGAAAAAGCCCCATCTGAAATTCGCAACTTTCCACCACGCAAAAATCGCAACTTAAAAATATCTGGAAAAAAACAAACCCAAAAACAGCCAAAGCCAAACAAAACCGAGACTTTACGGGGGATTTTTCTTAGAAAAGTAAGAAGAGTTTTATTTCAGCATGTAGCAATATTAGGGTATTAAAGGAACATTAAACCATGTTATCGACTATTGATGATGCAACCTTAATCAAAGTAGCCATGGCTTTAGGCGACGAAGAAGCCGTCAGACTAATCGAATTCCTAAAAGGCCTAGAAGAAATAACGGACGACGAAATAGCCAACAAAACAGGCATCCGCCTAAACTCAGTCCGCAAAATCCTCTACAAACTCTACGATCACTCACTCGTAAGCCTCAGAAGAACACGGGACCCAAAAACAGGCTGGTTCATCTTCCACTGGAAACTTCAACCAGACCAGCTAGAAGGATTCATTCTAAGCCAAAAACGCCGAGTTCTTGAAAAATTAAACGTCAGGCTGGAATATGAGAAGAACCATGACTTCTACTACTGCGGCAGCCAAGAATGCAAACGAGTGCCTTTCGAAGAGGCTGTTGAACTGGTTTTCCACTGTTCCACCTGCAGCAAACCACTGGTGCATTTTGCAAACGGAAAAATGATAAGTAAATTATCCGAGAAAGTTGATTTGTTAAGGAAGGAACTCGGTGAGTAAAGGGCTTCCTTCAAGGGAGCAAGCAATCGAGCTTCTACACAAGTACAATTGCCCACCTAAAGTCATCAATCACTGCGAAGCCGTCGCAAAACTCGCCTTAGAAATCGCAGGCAAACTTGAAAAAAAAGGCATAAAAGTCGACTTAAAACTCGTAGAAGCCAGCGCTCTCTTACACGACATTGGCCGCTCAAAAAGCCACGCCGTTGACCATGGCGTTGTCGGTGCCAGGATAGCTGAATCAGAGGGTCTGCCAGAAGCGGTGGTTAGGATAATTAGGAAGCATGTGGGCGGCGGAATCACGGCTCAAGAAGCTGAGAGGTTTGGTTGGCCAAAAGATGTTTATGAACCAGTCACTTTGGAGGAGAAAATTGTTTCCTACGCCGACAAGCTAATCGACAACTCACGAAGAGTCCCGATTGACTTGGAGATTGAGCGGCTTCAAGTCGAGCATAAGGATGCTGCAGAAAGAGTTAGAAAGCTCCATGAAGAAATGACTCGTTTACTTGGCGATTAAAAATGGCAACCTTAACACTGCTCGTTAAAGCTTCCAACGCTGGACAACTAAAAAAGATAGATGACCTGTTGAAATCTGAGTTTGAAAACTTGGATTTAGACGTAAAAGTTTATGGCAACTCCGTTAACAGGTGGATTCAAGTTTCCCTTTCAGGAGAAGACGAAGCCATAGCCACAAGCTACATCAACAAGAACATAGGCACCTGCCCCATCAACATAAAAAACATAGACAAATTTTCGGTCTTAAAAGGATACATCTCCAAAGTTGACCCTGACAAACAAGAATTAAAGGTGGATGTAGGCATTTTTGAGCCAAAAATGATCCAAGCAACCGTTCCTTTAGCTTATTTGCAAGCCCAACTTGCAGATGGCAGAAAAGTTGATTTAAAGAAAATCTCAGAAGCCTACGGTTTCCACGTGAATTTGCCGTTAAGCATCAAAGCAACCTGCTTAAACGGTGAGGAAGACAAGCCGTTGCAAGCGGAATTATCGACGATTCAAATCGAAAAAATCCGTTTATGGCAGCAGTCTCTTCTGGACAGACTAATTGTTTTAGGTTCATCTACCGGCGAGATTGAGAAGGTGCTTGAACGGACCAGGCTAAACAGAGATGTCATCGGCACGGAGACGTTAGGATTATTTGAGCACGCTTTAACCTGCAAACTTGGAACTGACGCAGCTGGTTTAATTCCGAAAATCGGCAGGTACATGAAAAATTCAACGTTAATTATTTTTAGTCCCAAGAAAGTGAGGGAACTTATCGGTGAATCGGCATTAAACTTATAAATAGTTTACATATTAACTTAACAATCTGTTATCCGAATAAGGATAATACGGGAAGAGGGGGAGAAGTTCACATGAGTCAAGGCGACGATAGAGAGAGAAAAAAATACAGGATTGATATAGGGGCTTATGGCAGCATAGGAATTGAAGCGCCCACCAAAGAAGAGTGTTTGGAACTGTTCAAGGAAGTCACTAGAACCAGACGTGACTCAAAGATAGACGAAGCAATAAGATAACCTAAGCACTAAATCAATCAATCCTACCTTTCTTTATTATTTGCCAATACCAAAGGCAAAATTATAACTTCCATACGTACAATTTTAAAGCACATCATGCTCTTCTTTACAATGCCGCTTGTCCAAAGGACACTTAAACTTGTTATCTTTAGTCTTTCAGGCTCTCAGGCTTTTGAATTTTTTTCAATGCGGCTTCAAGCTGGTTAAAACCTTTCAAAATTACGTCGGAATACGCTACAATCCAGGGGCTCAAACACTCCATTTCCGACACCACTATGATTTTCTTGCCTTTATTTTTGGCGTAAAACAGCTCCATGCATGCTCCTGCCGAGAGTTTGGGCAAATAAACAACCATGATGTCGCATCTGTCAGCGTCATCTAAATCTCGCTGAATAAAATCAAACGTGGGAACTTTATCCCACCAGCACCTTTCGTCTCCTTTGTAGAGGATTTTTTCTCGAAGCCAAGGATTAATGACGTCGAATCCCGTTCTGACAAGAATATCCGTAATTTTTTCCCGATACTCTTGGTTGTTTTCCATGCCTAGAATAGGACCAGATATGAACACTTTCTTTTTCATGCCTGCCAAACCAACTATAGCAATTCAGTCCATCGTAATTATATTTTGCGTGCGCCACGTTCAAAGCTAAATACCCACAAAAGTTAAGCCTGAATACAGCATCTCGAATCATAGTTTGTAGCTATCTTTTTGAAATAAAAACTCCAAGAGCTGTCAGGATAAGACCTAAAAAAATGAATCCAACTGAGGCATAGACTTTTTGGATTTGAATTGGCGTGGTGCCTGGATGGAGAGATGGATTAAAAACCGCAAAGATCAGAAACAGAATAAAACCTATTATGGCTAAAATCACTCCTATAGATGTCACCAGCATTCCAATATCTGGGTTATCTGAATCAACCATTTTTGCCACCAAGAACTCTATTATGTGTTGTGTGTAAGTTATATTTTATACGTTATTTTTGGTGTACGCGGCTGAGACAGTAACAGAGACGGTACAGTAACTGACTGGTTACCCGCGGGCGCAGGGGATGCGGTGTGTATGCATGCAGGCGGGTGAAAGAGAAAAAAAATAAAAATTTAACTCCAAACCCAAAACCATTATTAATTTATGTTCGCAATGACTCAAAAGATGCGTTGAGAAGAGTTAAAAAATGACTAAAAAAACGGCTCAAAAGAAACCTGTCAGCGAAAAAGTGCTGACCCTTCTTGGAATCATGGGTATCGCAGGGCTGATCCTTCTTGCTTTCGGGGTGTACTCGATATTTGAGATATCCAAACTTTTAGGCCTAACCTTAGTGGTTCTGGGCGTCTTAGTATACATTATATTTCTAATCATAGAAAGAAAGCTAAAACTTCCCTCAGGTTCAGCTTAATGACAATAGCGCTTCTACGGGCTCTTGGCACAAATGAAGCTGCAGACATTTTGCCATCTACTCGCCTCCTAAACAAGATAATAGAATTGACTCTAAAGGCATGAACAGACGGGTACCCGTTAAAGTTAACAAAGAAAACAAAATTGTTTGTTTTGACTTAATCCTGAGAAACGCTAGCTGGAAAAATTCCCGTAGATGCTTGATTAATAACTGTCAAAGGAGAGAACAGATTGTTTTTTCTTTGTTTGGCATCCGAAAGTCACGAAATAGATAAAAGAAAAAAGGCGAATATTGTGGAAAGTGAATTTAGCTGCTTTTTTGCAGTTTCCAGTTTATTATGGGTCTTAGCTTTTGCTTTCTTGCTTTTTCTCAATACAAATACAACTGCAACGATTGCCACAATGGCTAAGGCAACTGCTATTCCATAGATTGCTGGTGATATTGCAAACGTTGCCGAGATGGTGTATGCGGCCTGGACGTTGCTGAAGGTGTAGGAGCTGACAGCGCCAACTGAACTTCCATTCACCCTAACATCAGCTATGCAATAACCAGTATTTGCCGTTATATTGAAAGTTTGATTGCCGCCATAGTCAACGCTAATAGATTCACTTGGGCTGATAGAACCATCCGCTCCAGCAGAAGCAGTAATATTGAACGTGTCAACCGCGAAGCTCGCAGTGATCGTATGAGTTGCCTGAACATTGGTGAAGTTAACCGTTTGACCCGAAGATGAAGTAACCGCCACTGAAGAACCGTCAACAGTTATGCTCGTAATGTGGTGGCCAATGTTTGGCGTAATGCTGAAGCTCGAAGTAGCGCCATAGTTAACGGTGCTCGTGCTAGGAGTAATAACCCCATTAGCAGTCTGAGTAACAGTAATCGCGTACGTGTCAATCGCGAAAGTCGCGGTCAACGAGCTGTCAGCTGAGACCACGCTAAGCTGGTAAGTCTGACCCGAAGGCGAAGTAACAGTCACCGACTCGCCATTAGCAGTTATACTTGCAATGTGGTAACCAGCATTCGGAGTAATAGTGAAAGTTTGACTGCCGCCATAATTGACAGAAACACTTCCAGTCGGATTGATAAAGCCGTTAGTGCCAGCAGAAGAAGTAACAGTGAACGTTTCAATCGCACTTGTCACTGAAATTGTATGGTTTGCTTGGACATTGTTGAAAGTGTAGCTGCCTGTTATTGGAACAGAAGAGCCGTCCACAAGAACACTATTTATAGTGTAGCCATTTTTTGCTGAATACGTGAAAGTCTGCGAAAGGTTTGCGTTTACCATTACATTGCCTGAAGGGCTGATAATTGAATTAGAATCAGCAGAAGAAGTTATGTAATATGAAAGAGGCGCTATCTGCATCTGAGTGTACATGTACTGCCTGTTTGACGGCAGATTAGATACGAAAGTAATATTCAATATAGTGTTCCAATCAGGCGAGAATTGCACAGTGTAAATTCCAGGCGTAGTGAAAGTGCCAGTTACTGTCTGATTGAATTGAAAGCTCAAAGTTCCTGCTGCAGCTAAAGATACTGTAACGACATTAGCAGTTAGGTTTATGTTGAACAGGTCAGGATCAAGTATGTTGTAAATGTACTCGTATGAATTTTCCTCTAGAGGAACAGCCAGAACAGCGGTTTGAGGAACAATTCCAAGCAGGAAGAGCAAATCGGCTCCTGTAGCTGTAGCGTCGTAGCTTGGTCCAGGGCTATCTGAGTGTTCTAAGAACTGTGGAAAGTTAGAACCACACAAAGGGCTTTGTAAGAGTTGAAGCCATGCAGGCGTTGGCGTTGCACCTGTGCCTGTCAACATTTGCTGCGCATCAGATTGGTATGTGCTTGGTAAAACTCCATAACTGCCTAAAATTGCTGCCCACGCCATAACTGTATTTTCCAGTCTTAATTCTGGATTAGTTGAAGCATGTTGAATAATGCCATTCTTCCATTGTGGACTACTAAACTGTTCAGCCAAAAATCTATTTTCAATATCATTTAATGTATTGTTAATGTCTGGAAGAGTTGGGTCTTCACGTTGTAGAAGTAATGCTATTTGCAAGAAACCTCCGGCTTCACATTCTAATACACCAGGCTCTTGTAAAGCATAACTGTACATGCCATTACCGTTATAATTCCACAGGTTGTTATTTGTCCATAACCACGTAACTACTGCATCATTTAACGCTGAGGTTATACCTAAATTATAAAAGTCTAAGAATACATCAATGGTTTCTGCGCATTCATCATAATACCTTGGTCCGTAAGATATCATTTCTGGATGCCCATTTGAGTCTACCCAAAGAACTGCGGGGTAAGTAGCTGAAGCTACTGACGTTTCGAAGCTGTTGTATGCTTCTGTTAAATTCCACTTAGATAGTTCATAGTTATATTGAATAGCGTAACCATAAGCCAGTATCAAATATCTGTCGTAGACTAGGAACGCTGCTGGTGAACTACTTAGACTATCTGCGCCCGTATCTGGTAAACCGTTACTCATTATCACTTGGCTGTTTAAAGCCCATTTTATTGTTGTTTCGTTAGTGTAGCCAAGTTTTGCTAAGATAGGTGTCCAGTATAAAACCGTTGTTGCTTGTTGTATTCCATTTTCTCCAGTTCCAGCGAAAGGCTCTGTCGGCAAAGCATTGTAAGCATTTATTAATTGTTGCAAAGTTGTTTCTCCCACAATCATGCCTTGATAAATAGCATAGATGTTGCTGGTGTAATTGACTGCGTTAACGATTGTTTCCAGATTCCCTATCAGCGAAGAATTATCTCCAGTGGCATGGACTTCAGGAATAGAAATTAAAGGAATCTTAAACAGCCCAGCAACCATTGAGAAACAAAGCAAAACAAGAAGGAAAAGAGTGGCGAATTTTTTTCCTTTAATCTTCTTCATTTTTTTACCTCAATGGTGCAGTCAATAGCCTGCCAAGAGAGAGCGTTCCCTTCCTGTTCTCATCTGTAAGATGATAGGCTACATAAAGCATTATTATATATTTTTGATGCACTGTTGAGTATTTGAGTCGGCGTTTAGAACTGCATTTTCAATCAGGAACCAGTTCCTAAGGCAGGCAAAACCGTTCATTTGGCAAAATTGGGAGAAGAAAACCAAGTGTGAAGTGTTACCATTCAGCCCGTTTGCTGACTAATTCCTTTTTCGTTGTTTTCCTCAATTTCACGATAAATGTTTTTGTTAGACTCGGAAATCACAGCTGTGACCATTTCAAAAAAAGAGAGTTTCACCACGCCATCATTTTTGCATACCAAAAAGTAATATTCGAAGTCTTTTGTTCTCTCGTCAATTGTACCTACACAGTTACATCGAGGACATATTGCATATTTCCGATGGCTCGTTTTTTCAGTCAAGCGCAACGCTTCCAAATAAGTTCCGTTGTTTTGAATATTTCTGTTTTATGAATCGATGATATACAAAACAACAGTTCATGCAAATAGTTTTCACACAATCTGTCCAGGGGACAAGTCTAATGTGGGTTGAGCCGAACTTGAACCCAGATGAGTTCAAGCCGCTAGATTATCGGGTATATTTCTTTCGCTATGTATTCGGTGTATTTGTTTTTGTCTGTGGTGTTGAATATGGTGACTGATGCTTCTCGGGTGATGCCGACTACATACCCTGTTTCTTTGGATCTGGCAACGATGTACCAGAGGTTGCCGTGTTTTGAGTAGTCGTCGAAGAGCTGGGTGTTTGAAAGGTCGGGTCCGTACAGCGACAGTTTATCCACGTTGGGTATGTCTACATCATCGAAGAAGGTTATCTTTGTGTCTTCGGGATTCTTAAGGTGGAACTCTTTTAGGGTTTCAGGCTTGATGCGGGCTTCGACTATGATGCCGACTTTTTCAAAGAGGGCTTCGCTGAGTTTGTTGGCTACGAAGTTGGCGACTCGTTTCTTCTCCACCACTGTTAGAAATGTGGTGTCTTGAATTTTGGAGAAGCTGAACATAGCTTCGACAGTTCGGGGCAAGGGTGCGCTTGTGCCGCGGTGAAAAACATGCGTCACGTAGTCGTTAGAGTAGACGCCGCTGAGCATGTTTGCTTTCTGCTGGAGATCCACCACTTCATTGATGAGCGTAAAATTATAGTCGCCTTCCTCATATGGCGTTTCAACGTGGTAACCGTTAAGTTTTGAGGCAATATCAGCTATTAACATGGGTTGAGAGAGCCTAAAAATTTTTCCAGCAACAACCATAACCGTTTCACCCGGGACTATAATGGTAACTGCGGACGCTTAAATATTGTTTCGGCTTGAGCCTATTTAAAGTGGACGGAGCCGAACTTGAACTCAAAAACGGGTACAAGCCGCAATTCATCTGACGTTTCACAATGCATCTTCAAAACCATCATGTTGGTTATGGACTTATAGTTTTTTCGTTTTCCTGGAAGCCAATAAAACCGCGATTGCAGCCATTAATACAATAATCACTCCGTACGGAATCCATTGTACAAATTGGTTTCCATTTACCACGATCGAATCCGCAGCGTTTATCCCCATTGTCACTTCATTAGTGCCGGTTTGATAGCTGAAAGATACCAACCAAGCATTCCCCAAGAACTCCGTATTGTATGATATTGGGTTTCCGTTCAGGAACACGGTGAGGCCAGAGATATCGCTGATTAATGATGTTGGAATATATACATCACAATATCCCGTTGTGCCTTCTGGTCCACTGGCTGTGAAATCCAATTCTCCGCTTGTAGAGTTGAAGGCAAGCGCGGATATAGTCGAGTTTGATGTCACCGAAAGAACGCTTTGCTCTCCAAAAGGCAAAACTGCAAAATTAATCACCGTGCTAGTCTCAGTGTAATTGGCGTTTCCTGTCCATTCAGCCATCAAGAGGTAATTTCCCGTAACAGAGGGCAACCAAACTGCCAAGAAATTTCCGTTATTGTCCGTGCTCACACTGGTAAGTTCGTTCCAAGTTTTTCCCTCGTCGACGCTGTAGGAAAGCAAGATTGGTAAACCTTGCAAGCCTGTTTCATCATATGTTAAATTGCCGGCAATTTCCACCCTGAAGTTTGAGGATGTTGTGGCGCTTTGGCATGAAACAGTGAGAGTTGGTGTTGGCAGATTCGGAGTGGGATTTGGACTTGGAGTAGAATTTTGACCGGATTGACTTGAAACGGCGGTGATAGTGTACGCAGCCTGCCCGTTAACAGTCTGCACATCTACGATTAGTGGATCCCCTGGGTTAATGTTACAAGGTCCTTGACCGTTGACATTTAGTTCTGTTCCGAAGCCGCCTAAAACTATTTCATTATCTGACCAACTTGTCAGGTAAATGCCAATCATGTCTTTGGGCACCCATTGTGAATCTTGACAGCCTGCTTCCCAACTGTCCAAGCCTTCTTCATCGTATATTCTTATAACAGGAGTAGTGCCGCCTACAATAGTGTCCACGGATCCATCAGTTAGATTCGTGAGTTGGGGCTGAGTGTTTCCGAAGCCGCTGCCTTTGATGGTTATGGTCTGCAATTGAGTTGCTGAAATCGGACTTACCGATGAGATGATGGGTGGTGCTCCTTTGGAGCCAGAAGTAGGATTTTGATTCGATTGATTTGAGATGACGGTAGTAGTGTACGCTGCTTGTCCATTGACAGTCAGCACCGCTATTAATAGTGGGTCTCCTGGCAAAATGTTCCATTGGCCTTGGCCGTTTGTGTTAAGTGCGGTTCCGAAGCCACCTAAGACTATTTCAGTATCTGACCAACTCACTAATATGACGCCAATCGAATCCGCACCCGAATTCGAAGAATCTTGGACGCCTGCTTCCCAACTGTCTAAACCACCTTCATCATATATTCTTATTACAGGAGTGGTGCCTCCGCCGACCGCATCAACTGACCCATCTCCTAGATTCGTGAGTTGGGGCTGAGTGTTTCCGAAGCCGCTGCCCTTGATGGTTATGGTCTGCGATAGCGTCGCGGAGATCGGACTTACCGAAGAAATGGCGGGGCTTTGCACGGCGTTGGCTAAACCCGTTTTCGGGAAAACTATGAGCATCGAAAAAACTAGAATAGTAATAATAAATCCCGCTGCGAAAGCTCTTTTCATATATCAGGTCTCCACGCATTCATGGGTGTCCTTTCCGATAAAACGGTTCTTGTAAAGGTTTATTGACATAAAAAAAATGTACCCACAAGATTGATCTACATTTATTGATTAACGCGTTTTGTGTTTTGCCCCTCTGTTTAGGTAAAGTGCTACTAACGCGTTTAGAAGCATTGCAATCATGCATAGCATGAAGAGCAATTCACCCAAGAAACCATTCAACGATATTCCTATAACTCTGGTGCCGCAGCAAATTGAGGCTCACACCGTCCAAGGATGAGTCTAAGATGGGCCGAGCCGGACTTGAACCGGCGACCTTTGGCTCGTAAAGCCAACGTCCTAACCAAGCTAGACGACCGGCCCGCACATTTTGGTTATCTGAAGCTTGATTTAAGCTGTTTGGATTAAGGAATTGCATTTGGTTGATATTAGAATTTTGTTTCTTCCTTGCTCTGGCTAGGGTTTATTTATATATTAAACCAGCCTAATTTTTTGTAGGTGAATAATCTTGGTTTCCCAAAAGCTTTTAGAATTTTTAAACAAGGGAATAGCCCGTGAACTTCAAGTCAGCATACAATACATGTGGCAGCACGTCCAAGTTACAGGCATGGATGGCGCCGTCGTGGAAGACGTTTTCCGCAAAACAGCCATCATGGAAATGAAACATGCCGAACGCCTCGCAGAACGCCTAGACTACCTAGACGGTGTACCCACAACTAAGCCTGACCCGATTTTCGTCGGAGGCAGCCTCATCGAAATGCTTACACAGGACGAGCGGGATGAAGAAGAATCCATCAACCTCTACAAGGAGGCAATTCAGGTTGCGGCGGAAGACGGCGACTACACTACAAGGCGAATGCTGGAGGAAATTCTCGCTGAAGAAGAAAACCACATCAACACTTTCGGCAAACTCCTCGTCGGCATGACTGAACCATTCACCCAGCCAGAAACATCACAAATAGAATAAAAAACAAAAAGAAAACAAAGAAAAAGGCTGCTGCTTAACGCAGTTTCATGAGAACCATTTCTGCTGCTAAAACCATTGGTTCCCAAGTTTCGTTGAGCGGTGGCGCGTAAGCGGTGTCTGCTTTGGCTAGTTCGCGTACTGTCATCTGCTTTTGGATGGCGAAGCTGAGGCAGTTTATGCGTTGGGTAACTTCTTCTCCGCCTACTACTTGACCACCCACGATGCGTTGAGATTCTTTCTCGACGACGAGTTTGATTTTGATGGGTTTAGCGCCGGGGAAATAATCTGCTTTGGTCTTGCTGGTTATGGCTCCAGTTACTACTTCTATGCGGTTTCGTGCAGCGGCTGCTTCAGTTAATCCTGTGTTGCCTGCTTCAATCTCGAACAACCGCGTTACAGCCGAAGCCAAAACGCCAGTGAACTGAGAGTAATCGCCTCCAGCGTTTGTTCCAGCAACTTTGCCTTGGCGAACGGCGATGGTGCCCAATTGCGCACACATGGGTCGGTGGGTGACGATGTTTGGTGCTTCGGCGCAATCGCCGACGGCGTAGACGTCTCTTACATCGGTTTCCATGCGTGAATTCGTTTTTATAGCGCGTGTCTCACCTAAAGGAATTCCTGCGTCAGCTGCGAGTTTAGTGTTGGCTCGTACGCCAAAAGCGCTGATGAAGATGTCTGCTTCGATTTTTTCTCCGCCAGCCATGACCGCGGTGACTTTGTCTTCTCCGAGGAATTCTTCGACGCCTTTGCTGATTAGTATGCGCATGCCCTTCTCCTCCAGATGATCCTGAACCAGCTTTGCCATGTCCGCGTCAAGCAGCTGAGGCAGAATCTGCGGCAGCATCTCTACAACGGTAACTTTCAAGCCTTTCTCCATCAAGCCGACGCCCACTTCCAAACCGATCAAGCCTGCACCCATAATAACGGCTGATTTAGCGCCTGCTTTAACTGCCGCATCAATCTTCTCGCCGTCTTCTATACCGCGGAGGCTTAGGATTCCAGGTTTTTCTCTGCCTTTAATCGGCGGCATAAACGAGTCGGCGCCAGTGGCAATTACCAAGCTATCGTATGGCAGCACTTCGGTGGTTCCTGCCTTGTCGACCACGGTGACGGTTTTGTCTTTAGTGTTAATCGCAGTGGCTTTTGTTTCGTTACGCAAATTCAACTTTAACATTTGAAAATATGCTGGTGGGTAAACAATTAAATCGTAAAAACTTTGAATTTGCCCGCCGATAACAAAGGGTAACCCGCAACGTGAGTAACCCGCGTTTTTCTCCTGAGTGATCAACGTGATTTCGGCTGTTCGGTCTTTTTTGCGTGCAGCAGAGGCTGCTTCAACGCCTGCCGCGTTGGCTCCAATGACAATGATGCGCCTAGCCATTCAACTCTGCCTTCTAGCTATTTGGATTGGGCTTGAGCATTATGCCATTCAACTGCTTTGTTGAAGTCCATGAGGTTAGCAAGCTCAGCTTCTAAGTTTGAGGCTTTAACAATGATTAACCAGCCTTTCACGTATGGGTCTTCGTTTAATGTTTCAGGTTTCGATTGGACTTCATCGTTGACTTCCTCGATTGTTCCGCTTATGGCTGCAACCAAGTCTGATACCGCCTTAACAGACTCCAATGTTCCATAGGGTTCACCTTGCTTCACTTCTGTTCCGACGCTGGGCAATTCGGCATAAACGATTTCTCTCAGCGACTTCTGCGCGTAGTCAGTGATGCCCATCCGAACTTTTTCTCCTTCAATTTTTATCCATTCAAAATCTTTAGAATAATAGAGACCTTCAGGCACTTCATATGCTCCAACTTTTACCATGCACTTTAACCTTCTTAAATTTCAATAAGTAAGCAGTCTAGCTTCAACCTTAAAAGGTTTCACAAAAAGGAGGATGTTGGTTTTTTTTGGCTGATGTTTGCTTTGCTTTTTACTTAGCGGAGTTGGTTGTAAATAGTAGGGAGGGGAGGCTTTTTCGCTTACGCCACGTGCTTTTTGTGGTTGTTTTTTGCAACAAATAGTAGGGTAGGTCTGTTGGTCAGCAGTTTTTGGAAGGGCTTGCTTTGGGTTGCTTTTTTGATTTAGGGGTTGAATCCTGTTGTGGGCTTCGAGTTTGGTTTAGGCAGCTGCGGTTTTCCAAAGAAATGGCTTAGCGTTCGCGTTTGCCCGCTATCCAATCTTCCGTCCATTGCCTAGCCTGCGAGTCAGGCACCTGAACCGGCGGATGCTTAAACGCATAAGACGGCATGCTGATGAGGGTTCCTGCGGTTTTGCGGTCAAGGGCGATTTTTGCGGCGCGTATGAGGTCGATGACTACGCCTGCACTGTTCGGAGAGTCTTCTACTTCGAGTTTTGCACTGATGTTTATTGGGCGGTCGCCGAACGCGCGGGTTTTGATTGACAGATAGCATATTTTCTTGTTCTTGAGGAACGGTACATAGTCTGATGGCCCGATTCTTGTTGGCAAATTGTAGGGCACCAGGCTGGTGACGGCTTCGGTTTTGCTGATGCGTTTGCTGGTGAGGCGGTTTTCGACGGTCATGTTTTGGAAGTCTGTGTCGCCGCCAAGGTTCAACTGATATGTTTCATCTACAATGGCGCCACGGTCAAGGCAAAGCCTAACAAGGGTACGGTGAAGAATAGTGGCGCCCACCTGACTTTTGATGTCGTCACCCAACACGGGCAACCCAGCAGTCTCAAACTTCTTAGGCCACTCGCCCGATTTGTCTGAGCCGATGAATTCAGGCATACAATTAACAAAGGCGCATCCCACGTCGATGGCGCACTGCGCATAAAACCGCACAGCATCGTGGCTGCCGACGGGCAGATAGTTGACGAGGACCTGGGTTTTGGCGTCTTTGAGGGTTTTGATGATGCTTTCTTTGGTGGTTTTGGAGTCGTCGTATACGTTGAAGGTTTCGCGCATATGGGGCGCAGCGCCGTCAAGGATGATGCCGGGGGAAACTTTGACGCCTAGGTTTGGGACGTCGCTGAATTTTTCGCAGCAGTTTGGTTTGACCCAGATGGCTTCGGAGAGGTCTTTGCCGATCTTATCCTTGTTAACTTCAAAGGCAGCGACAAAGTGTATATCCCTGATGTGGTAACCGCCATAGTTTACGTGCATTAACCCAGGTACAGTGGTGTCTTCTTTAGCGTCTTTATAGTATTGAGTTCCCTGAATCAGGGCTGATGCGCTGTTGCCAACGCCTACAAGTGCTACACGAATTTCAGGCATGAAACGATAACCATCCAAGATTATATTATTAGAGAAGGCTTAATGTTCGCCTACGCTATAACTTTTTCTAGAGGTTGATACTGTTAAATTATTTAACCAAATCTTGAACTTTAGCCAATTAAAGGTGACTCGGTTTAATTTGCGATAAATAGAGAAGTTTGCTTTTCGTTTAAAATGAAAACTTAATATTACTGGCTTGATCAAGAGTAACCAAAGCAGTTTTATGGGGGATACACCTCCTGAAGTGACCAGTCAGCACGAACGAGCCGTCAACTCGGGAAGAGTGGGTGCCACTCCCACCACCCTCAATCTCAATTATATTCAGTTTTGCTTTGATGTTGCTTATAGCGGCAGCATTAAAGGTAATCTAATAATTTGTAAATGGATGAAAAAACTTTTGTGTTGCATTTCTCGCAAAGTTTGCTATTCTCGCAAATCCCCGTCCACATTCGTTCGGTTATGACAACGTCACTATACGGGATTGCTAACGACAGGAACCAGATATCGTTGAAGTCGTTGGCTTGAATTGGTCTATCATATAATTGGTCACGGTAATAACTCAAGGTAAAAAGGCACAGCGCGGTCGGGATAGCTTCAAGAAATTCATCCATGTCCTTTCGACTCATATCTCTTTTAATTATGAAATCATGTGGTAGGTTCAGGTCGTATAATATTTTGGCTAATTCGGGCAATAACAATTCTAAAATACTTTGCGCAAAATAGAATCTGTAACGCAAATCGTTGTCTTTATATTTTAGCAAGAGGTCTCTTCTGCTTCTTTCCATTATGTCGATTTCTTCTTGTGTAACGTAGTTTTCTTTTGTTGGGCTAATATTCAACAGATAGTTAAGCGCCCAAGTGCTTTCCGCAAGAGTCAATAATTGAGCCTTTACTTCTTCTGGAACAGGTTTGCCACCATTTTTAGATGTAATTGTCGCCTTTGCACCAACCAAATTGGAAACTCCATGCTCAAGAACAGCACTCCTAATGTCAACTGTTGGACGGCTGAGCTTTTTAAAAATGAAATTTGACATTTCCATATGAATGGTTTTTTTAACGTCAGGTTGGAAAGAGTAACCTTGCGAGATTTTAAACATGAAGTAGGCGAGCTTTTTTCTGCTTTCCATGTTGTTTCTTCTTAACGCCTCATCGTAATTAGTTAGCGTTATGGGGAAAAGTGCTTTGTTTTCTTTGACCGCAGTTTCTATTTTGGCGAGAAGAACTTTACTTTGTTGACCTTTTTCTTCTTTGCCAAAATACAACCTTGCTAATTCAATCCAACATTTCTGGTCAAGATAAATGACGAGCGGTTCTTTCCCTTTTTGAGCCATGTTTCCTCTGTTTTTATTTGACCAATCTTAAATAGCTAACGTTTTGTCCGTTTGCCTTATCGAATTCTCGTTGCTGGAGTGCCATTAACCGCTCGTTGTAGTATATGTCGTTTTTTTCAAAAATCCTCAAAATCCTCAATCGTTTCTTTGTCAAGGCTTACTTTGTTCGCAAAAGGTGAGATTTTACATATGTCTTTTGCGAGTTTCATCGTAAGGAAAACCAAATATACAGTCTCTATTGACGTGAAATGATGTTCCCGACCTGAGGGTGGAGGGCTAAAATCATGTTTGGCTGGATTGTAGAACAAATCGTTGTATCTTCGGAGATTTTCAATTAATTCCGAAGGAACGGGATATTTTTCGGGTTTTAGCCTTTGAAGGTTTCCATTTAAAGAAGTCTTTTTGCAATGTGGAATCTTTGTAATCTCAAACGCCATAGCCTTAACCAAAAGGTCAATGTAATCACCGAGATACTTGATGCTATTTCGCGTCGATTGAGGGAGGTATTGAATTTCGTGCTGGGCATATTCAAGTGGTCTTTTCGGAGGCGGTTTTATGATTTCCATTAGACGATACCTTGCGTCCATTTTCATTCTTTTTTTGCCCTGCGCAAGGTCGTAGGACAAACTGTCTGCTTCTTTAAAATCAGCATCAGATAACAACTCTTTCGCAAAATCGTGCATTTCGGGAGTCATGTCGAGATAATACCCTTTGCCCATTTTTTACCCTTCCTTTCGACACCAATTCTCTATGTCTGATTGTTGATAAAATAATTTGCCCTTCTGTTGCACTTATTAGTTACTCGTTGCTGACAACAATCTTCCCGCTGGGCAGGCATGCAACAACATGCCAGCCTTGAGTAGCAAAGTTTCCAGTTCCTTTTCTGTTACAAGCCGTTGACAGCCGAAGATGAGGTCAATTTCTGGGAAAAGCAGGAAGCGATTGATTTCATTTTCGTATTCGCAACAGACTTATGTTCGCTCCATTAAATTCTCTGTCGCTGCCGACAACTAGTTTGGTTTTGTAGGCTTTGGCGGTGGCTACTGCGAAGGCGTCTGCAAGCGACAGCGGGTGCTGGGCTTTGATTTTTGCTGCGTTACGCCATAAGTCATCGTTTTCAACTGGTAGAACGGTTAAGCCAAGGCTGCTTAGTGCGCGGATGTTTTCATCTGCCAGCGTGGGATTCAAGCGGTATAGGATGTAGTAGACTTCGGTTAGGTTGATTACGTTGATGAAGCCTTGTGCTTCTTTGTTTTGGATTTTAGTTAGGAGGTCCCTGACTGTTTCGGCGCCAGGTTCGCCGAGGAAGAAGGCTAAGAGCGGTTCAGAATCAAATGTTAGAAGTTCTGGCATGTTTCATCAGTTCTTTTTCTTTGGCGAATTCTTCTTTTCGGGCTTCTTCTAGCAGTTGGCGGGCTGTCTTGCCTTTGGCGTACGCTTTGAATGACCCAAATAAGTCATCTGGGGTAGGCACTGGTTTTAGGACAAGACCGCATTCGTTTTCCACGAAGATCACCTTGTTTTTGATGCCGTACTTGTCTCTCAGCCTCTTAGGTATCGTAGCTTGCCCCTTCTTGGTAACTGAAACAACTTCAACCATCCAAACGAACTTCAAGTAATACCATCTGAGCCAGTAATACTTAAACTTGATGGAAATACTACTCCGAAAAAGTAGCCCGCCAGTTCAGGCGCCCATCAACAAGGTTTACGGCAAGATTAAAAGGGAACCGCCGACACACTAGCTAACCGTCGAAGTGAAAGGTTAATGAGCAAAACCGAAGTCGCCGTCACGTATTCTCCCTTCAAGCAAATAATTATAATGGAAAAAACTTTTTTTAACTCGCCTGAAGAAATGGCAAGATTTACCTCTGTGATTGCAGGCGGCAAACTAGCTGGGTTATACTGGGTTGAGGGTGTTGTCTTCCTGTATTTTCCGCTACCTGCTTCAACGGTCGTGGTGGCTAAGGAACTGTTGGAGAACGGCACAGTCTACTGGACTTTTGTCGGTTACGCGTTGATGCCGAAATATGCGCAGACAATTGAAACTAAAGAAAAAATGATTGTGCCAGTAGTTGACATATCAGCTGATCCTATTCTTAGAAAAGTTGCCCAATGGCTAAAAGAACAAAAACCATAAGCCTCCTCGAAGGCTGCCATTTGAGTGAAACAGTATACAAGGGCACAGTTTTTTCTGGCACCGGCGAAGGACGAAAATTTATTGATTTACCCTGGGT
>Ga0326727_10002322_pt1 | contig 65774 bp, 60 predicted proteins | sample MB2enrmetagenome_FD_207643 | JGI IMG/M metagenome (GOLD analysis project Ga0326727, IMG submission 207643) | Lab enriched peat soil microbial communities from McLean, Ithaca, NY, United States - MB29MY | ecosystem: Environmental > Terrestrial > Soil > Wetlands > Peat | place: USA: New York...
GCGGCAGCGCAACGCTTCCGGCGCACGGATCAATTGGCGGTTCACCACCGAGAAGGCCCGCACAAAGCTGGCGCGGGCCTATCCGGACGTCGCCAAAGAGTCGAAATCACTGTGACGAGGTACTAGACCGTCATGGCGGCCGGAGCGTCGCCATCCACGCCTGTGCAAACAACGCCGAGAGGGGCTGCCGTTTGCCCCGACCTCAAGAAAACCGCGAAAAATCCGGCTTGCGCTTCTCCACGAACGCCTGGAACGCTTCCGCCGCCTCCGCCGAGCGCAGCCGGTGACGGAACAATGCCAGCTCCTCCTCGATCCGCCCGGGCAAGTCCCGCCGCCCGTTCCTGATCAGCGCCTTGGTCTGTCGCACCGCCTCCGGCGGCAACGCCGCAAGGCGGGACGCGTAATCCCGCGCCGTGCTCATGAGATCGGCTTCCGCCACCACCTTGTTCACAAGGCCCCAGTCGCAAGCGGTTGCCGCATCGATCGCTTCACCCAACAGCAGCAGGGCGCTGGCCCGCTGATGCCCGACCAGCAGAGGGAACAGCAGCGAACTTGCCGCTTCGGGCACAAGCCCCAGGCTGGTGAACGGCATCACGAAGCGCGCCGAACGCACCGCCACCACCAGATCTGCGTGCGCCAGCATCGTCGTGCCAACGCCGACCGCTGCGCCATTCACCGCCGCTACCAGAGGCTTCGTCAGCGACGACAACGCGTTCAGGAAGGGCAAAACCTGGATCCCCGCCTCGGTCGCCGCCCGCTCCTGGAAATCTCTGATATCGTTGCCGCTGGTGAAGCTGTCGCCGGTTCCGGTCAGCAGCACCACGCGAACCGCGGGGTCTCCGTCGGCGCGGTTGAATGCGTTTTCCACCGCCTGATACATGTCCCCGGTCAGGGCGTTCTTCTTTTCCGGGCGGTTGAACCGGATCTCCAGTACGGGACCGGCCTGAGTGACGACGACGTCCGGCATTGTTTGCTCTCCCTGTGTCCGGCGGCAACCGCAATCCGCTTGCACCGGCCGCCCGTTTTCGCCCAAAAGTCCATATGGCCGCGCACTACTATACGGTAACCTGGGACCAGCTCCACCGCGATGCCCGCGCCCTGGCGTGGCGCTTGATGGACACCGGGCCTTATGCCGGAATCGTGGCGATCACCCGGGGTGGCCTGATCCCAGCCGCGATCGTCGCGCGCGAACTCGATTTGCGGCTGGTCGAGAGCGTCTGCGTCGTCACGTATCAGGACGAGCAGCGCGGGGAGCCGGTGGTGACCAAACCGCCGGAAGCCGCCGGCGACGGCACCGGGTTTCTGATCATCGATGATCTGGTGGATTCGGGCGCCACGGCACGGGTTGTGCGCGCCCTGCTGCCGAAGGCGCATTTCGCCTGCATCTACGCAAAGCCCCTCGGGCGCGAGGCTGTGGACAGCTTTGTCACCGAGGTGTCCCAGGACACCTGGATCCTGTTTCCCTGGGACACCGAGCCGCAGTTCATCGAGCCACTGGCCCGCCGCGGCGCGGTGTAAAACCGGTTTGGTTAAACCCGCCCGTAAGTATCCTCTAGCCGAACGATATCGTCTTCGCCGAGATATGCGCCCGACTGCACCTCGATCAGGGTCAGCGGGATCTTCCCCGGGTTTTCCAGGCGGTGAACGCAGCCCAGCGGCAGATAGACGCTTTCATCCTCGCCCACGATCAGCGTTTCGGCGTCGCGCGTCACCCGGGCGGTGCCGTTCACCACGACCCAATGCTCGGCGCGATGGAAATGGCTTTGCAGCGACAACTGCCGCCCCGGGTTGACCACGATGCGCTTGACCTGGCAACGCTCGCCCTGGAACAGGCTCTCGTAATAGCCCCACGGCCGATATATACGGTTGTGCGCGACGGCTTCCGAGCGATGCAAGGCCTTCAGGCGATCGACGATCTTCTTGACGTCCTGGGCCTGGTTGCGGTGCATCGCCAGCACTGCGTCCTTGGTCACAACCACCACGACGTCCTTCAGGCCGACAACTGCGGCCAGCATCCCGTCGCTGCGGACGTAACAATCCTCGGCGCCCTCCAGCAGGACATCGCCGAGCGCGACGTTTCCGTCGGCGTCCTTGGTCCCGAGCTCCCACAACGCGCTCCAGCTCCCCACGTCGGACCAGCCCAGTTTGGCCGGCACCACCGCCGCACGGGCGGTGCGTTCCGCCACCGCGTAGTCGATGCTGATCGACGGGCACGCCTTGAACGCCTCCGCCCCCAGCCGGATGAAATCGAGATCGTTCTGCCGATCGGCTACTGATTGCAGGACCGGCGGGAGGACTGTGGGCGCATGAGCCTCCAGCTCCCGCAGCAAGGTGCGGGCGGTGAAGACGAACATGCCGGAGTTCCAGAGGTGCCGGCTGGTGGAAACGAACCGGGCGGCGGTGTCGGGGTCCGGCTTCTCCAGGAAGCGGGCGACACTGTAGGCTCCCCCCGCGTCGGGCAGGGGGTCGCCGATTTCGATATAGCCGTAACCGGTTTCGGGCGCAGTCGGCTGCATGCCGAATGTCACGATGTAGCCCGAGCGGGCCGCCGTCGCGGCACCATCGAGCGCGGCCCGCAAGGCGCCCGTGTCCGTGATCGAGGCGTCGGCCGCCATCATCCACAGCACTGCGTCCGGATCATCCTCCGCGACCAGCACGGCGGCGGCGGCGATCGCCGGGGCGCTATTGCGGCCCACCGGCTCCAGCACAATACGGGGGTTGCGGATCCCGGCCTCGCGCAACTGCTCGGCGATGAGGAACCGGTGCTCATTGTTGCACACGATCATCGGCGGCGCGAAACCCGGGCCATCGGCACGCAGCGCGGTTTCCTGCATCAGCGTCCGGTCCGACACCAGCGGCCAGAGCTGCTTGGGAAAGCTCTCCCGCGAGACGGGCCAAAGCCGCGTGCCGGAACCGCCGGACAGGATAACGGGAACGATACGGTGCTCGGTCATGATCTCATCCAGATGCCAGAAACCGTTGTACTCCCACCGCACCCCGCTTTGCCAAGCGGCAAGCGCGCGATCGGGCTGGCGGCCCATTCAAAAGATGCGGACAATCATCGAATACGGTTGCGTACGGGACAACGCCGCTGCCCGTCGGCGAAAAACCTTGGCCGATTGCCGGACCGTCACGCATCTGGCATATGCCGCGACCGTGGCGCCAGACATGGAGTGCTTCGGGGATCGGCGCCTACCGAATAACGAGGAAGGGGTAAACCCGAAATGAGTGCGGCGCAAATCCTGATCATAGCCTGCGGCCTCGCGGCCCTGGTGTATGGTCTCATCACTACTCGGCATGTACTTGCCGCGGACGCCGGAACGGCCCGCATGCAAGAAATTGCCGCGGCCGTACAGGAAGGCGCCCGCGCCTACCTGAACCGGCAATATCTCACGATTGGCCTTGTGGGCGTGGTCATCATGATCATCCTGGAGCTGTTCCTGGGGCTCCACACCGCCATCGGCTTCTTCATCGGCGCGGTGCTTTCGGCCGCGACCGGTTTCATCGGCATGAATGTCTCGGTCCGCGCCAATGTGCGTACCGCGGAGGCATCCAAACGCGGCTTGGCCGCCGGTCTCGACGTCGCCTTCAAGGCGGGCGCCATCACCGGGCTGCTGGTCGTCGGCCTGGGCCTGCTGGGCGTTGCCGGCTATTACTTCTACCTGCGCCAGGGCGTGGGACCTGATGCCGATGTGCGTCCGGTGCTGGAAGCGATGGTCGCGCTTGGCTTCGGCGGATCGCTGATCTCCATCTTCGCGCGTCTCGGCGGCGGCATCTTCACCAAGGGCGCCGACGTGGGCGCCGATCTGGTGGGCAAGGTCGAAGCGGGTATTCCGGAGGATGACCCCCGCAACCCGGCCGTGATCGCCGACAACGTGGGCGACAACGTCGGCGACTGCGCCGGCATGGCGGCCGACTTGTTCGAGACCTATGCGGTGACCATCGTGGCCACCATGCTGCTGGCGGCGATCCTGTTCACGGGCGTCGTGCGTGACGAACTGCTGCTGCTGCCGCTTGGCATCTGCGGGGTCTGCATCCTGACGTCGATCATCGGCACCTACTACGTCAAGCTGGGTCCGGATAACGGGATCATGAAGGCGCTGTATCGCGGCCTGCTGGTCACCGGCGGTGCATCGGTTGTCGGCATCCTGTTCGTCATCATCTTCACTGCCGGCCTGTTCACCCCGCTGGCTCTGACGGCGGGCGGATCGGTCAACGGCTTCGAGTTGTTTATTTGCGCCCTTATCGGCTTGCTGGTGACCGGCCTGATCGTCTGGATCACCGAGTATTATACATCGACCGAATACCGGCCGGTGCGGTCGATCGCGCAAAGTTCCACCACCGGTCACGGCACCAACGTGATCCAGGGGCTGGCGATTTCGATGGAAGCGACGGCGCTGCCGGTCGTCGTCATCAGCGTCGGCATCATCTTCACGTCCATGATCGCTGGCCTGTTCGGCATCGCGGTTGCGGCAACGACGATGCTGTCTTTGGCGGGTGTGATCGTGGCCTTGGATGCGTACGGCCCGGTGACGGACAATGCCGGCGGCATCGCCCAGATGGCCGATCTTCCGGAGGAAGTGCGGGTGACGACGGATGCGCTTGATGCCGTCGGCAACACCACCAAGGCGGTGACGAAGGGTTATGCGATCGGTTCCGCCGGCCTGGCCTCGCTGGTGCTGTTCGCGGCCTATACCCAGGATTTGGCGCACTACTTCCCGAAGTTGACCGTCGATTTCACGTTGCAAAACCCGTACGTGGTCGTCGGGTTGTTCATCGGCGGCCTGCTGCCGTACCTGTTCGGCTCGATGGGCATGACCGCGGTGGGCCGCGCGGCCGGCTCGGTGGTGGTGGAAGTCCGCCGCCAGTTCCGGGAGATCCCGGGCATCATGGAAGGCACCGGCAAGCCGGAATACGGCAGGGCGGTTGACCTGCTGACCAAGGCCGCGATCAAGGAGATGATCCTGCCGTCGCTGCTGCCGGTCGGCGCGCCGATTGTGCTGTGGATCGTGATCGCCGTCATCGCCGGGCGCGCGGCGGCGTTCGCGTCGCTGGGTGCGATGCTGCTGGGGACGATTGTGACGGGGTTGTTCGTCGCGATCTCGATGACCTCGGGCGGCGGCGCGTGGGACAACGCGAAGAAGTATATCGAGGAGGGGAACTTCGGCGGAAAGGGATCCGAGGCGCATAAGTCCGCGGTGACCGGTGATACCGTGGGCGACCCGTACAAGGACACCGCCGGCCCGGCGGTGAACCCGATGATCAAGATCACCAACATCGTGGCACTGCTGCTGCTGGCGGTTTTGGCGAACCTGCTGAAGTAGTGCGGTTCGAATTTGGCTAGGGAAACGGCCCCGGGGGACACTCCGGGACCGTTTTTGTTTGTGGGGAAAGCTGGCCTCGGTTCTACGGGATCCGGTCCGGCGTACATGATTGGAGCGATCGCCTCGGCCCGTTCTGAGCTCACTGGCCCACATAGTCGGGGGTCAGCCCAACCTGTTGCTGCTGTAGACTTCTATTGGGGTAATATTCGAACGAGCCGCATCTGCGACCCGTCGCGGCAATCACTCCGCAATCGCGCTGAGTGCTTGCATACCTCGACTATATCATCGGAAGGGAGCGCTTTGATTAGGTCCGGATTAGCCCGGACGCATCAGTTATGTAGCCGGACCGAAGACCGTCACCAGATCCGCGTAACGCCATATGCATCGAATGCCGCATCGGCGCTTACCAGCGCGAGTCCATCCGCTAGCGACTGAGCGGCCAGCAGTCCTGAATCGCGGCCATTGCCGCCGGGCTCAGGCTCGGGTCGTCGAGGACAAACCAGAGGAAAGCGTGGGTATCGAGGAGCAAATTCAGGGCAGGTAGCCCTTGAAATGCTCCAGAATTTCGTCGCCCGCTTCCTGCTGGATCTCAAGCATCCCTTTGCATGCGCCCGGGCGGCGCTCGCTCGTCGGATGCGTCTCCGGTAGAATGCGAGCGACAGGCTGCCCGTCATCGGTTAGGGCGATTTCGTCACCTGGAGCGAGACTCCGAATGAGATCAACGAGTTGACGGGCAGCTTTATAAGTTGGGATCGTCCGGACCATGCCATTCTCCTAACGCATCGTATCAGGTGGAGCGGCCAAAATCCATCAGGTTGGCTGGGCTGTCGCCGTTTGCTCCGCACCTCCGGACACATGACGGTTGCCGCCTCTCGGGCCAGGGCAGAAACCAGCAAGCAGGTATCGAGATATCGCGTCAGTGGCGCGCCCAATCCGCATCGCCGACACGATACTCTCCGCGGCGCTTTCGGGCATGGTGCCGGTGACCGCCAGGGCGCTTGATCGGCCTGAGACAAGCGCGTTTCCGACCGACCGCCTGCGCCGCACTTGCCGAACCGCACCGGCCGCCGGACAATCCGCTTATCCGCGGGGACGCGCTCCGCGTTTCGACAACCAGGAGCGACTGACAATGACCGCCTCGCAGGAAACCCCGATCTTGGGCTATGACGCGATCATCATAGGGGCGGGCATGTCCGGCCTTTACCAACTGTATCGCCTGCGCGAACTCGGGGTGCGCGCTCATGTGCTCGAGGCTGGCACCGGCGTCGGCGGCACCTGGTACTGGAACCGCTACCCGGGCGCAAGGTTCGATTCCGAAAGCTATTCCTACAGCTATTCGTTCTCGAAAGAGCTGCTGGAGGAATGGAACTGGTCGGAACATTTCGCCTCACAACCAGAGACGCTGCGCTACATCAACTACGTCGCCGACAAGTTCGATCTGCGCCGCGACATTCGGTTCCGCAGCCGGGTCGCAGCGGCGCACTATGGTGACCAAACGCGCACCTGGGAGACCACGCTTGAAGACGGCACACGCTTCCGCTCCCGCTTCCTGATCACCGCCATCGGCCCGCTGTCGGCGCCGACGATGCCGCGCATCGAGGGCGTGGACTCGTTCCGGGGCCAGTCCTGCCACACCGCCCGCTGGCCGCACGACCCCGTCAGCTTCGAGGGTAAGCGTGTCGCGGTTATCGGCACCGGCGCCACAGGCGTGCAGACGATCCAGGAAGTGGCGAAGACGGCCGAACACCTGACCGTGTTCCAGCGCACGCCCAACTGGTGCGCGCCGCTGCACAACAGCAAAATCAATCAAGAAACGATGGCGCAGATCAAGGCCAACTATCCGCGGATGTTCCAGCGCTGCCAGGAGACGTTTGCCTGCTTCCTGCATACCCCCGATCCGCGCGGCACCTTTGACGTCACGCCGGAGGAACGCGAAGCCTTCTTCGAGAAACTCTACGCCGAGCCCGGCTTCGGCATCTGGCAGGGCAATTTCCGCGACATCCTGACCGACCCGAAGGCCAACGACGCGATAACGGAATTCGTCGCACGGAAGATCCGCCAGCGGGTGAAGGACCAGGCGGTCGCCGAGAAACTGATCCCGAAGAACCACGGTTTCGGCACCCGCCGCGTGCCGCTGGAGACGAAATTTTACGAGGTCTACAACCAGCCCAACGTCCTGCTGGTGGACATCAAGGAAACTCCGATCGAGCGGATCATCCCCACCGGCATCAAGACCAGCAATGCTGAGTACCCGTTCGACATCATCATCTACGCAACGGGTTTCGACGCCATCACCGGCAGCTTCGACCGCATCGATTTCCGCGGCGCGGGCGGCGTCAGGCTGAAGGACACATGGGCGCACGGTCCGCGGACCTGGCTCGGCGTCATGGTCCGGGGCTTTCCCAACATGATGATGCTGATGGGACCGCACACCGCGCTGGGAAACATTCCGCGCAGCATCGAATACAACGTCGATTGGGTGACGGGGCTGCTGCGCCACGCGCGAGACCATGGTCTGACGCGCCTGGAGGCGACGGACGCCGGGGTCGAGTCATGGACCAGTCACGTCAGGTCGCTGGGCGTGGGGCTGCTGTCGAACGAGGTCAACTCCTGGATGACCGGGGTCAACAGCAACGTCGAGGGCAAGCAGACCCGCACCATCGCGCGCTACAGCGGCTCCGCCCCCGCCTACCGGGCGCGGTGCGATGAGGTGGCGGCGCAGGGCTACCGGGAGCTCGCTCAGGCTTGAAGCCGATCACGGAACCGCGAGCAGAGGGCTGCGCGCGCGAAAACAAGCTAGACCGGCGGTCCCCGCATCACGGACCTGACTGCATGAGCCTTTCCTCGCCCACCCCGGCGGCCAGAACCTTCCGCCTTGTGCTGTATGACGCGCTCGCCAGCGAGGCGATGGGCACGCTGACGACGGGCGTGTTCCTGACCGGCTTCCTGGTGAACCTTGGCGCCAGCAACGCGGCCATCGGCCTGCTGGCGGCGGTGCCGTTCGCGGTGCAGTTCCTGCAACTGCCCGCCGTCGTCCTGGTCGAGCGTCTCCGCACCCGCCGCGCCATCTGCACATGGTCGGCCGGCATTGGCCGGACCTTCCTGATCGCCGCCGCAATGGCACCGTTCCTGCCGCGTGACTACAGAATCATCCTGCTGGTCGCCTCGATTGCATGCAACCAGGCGATGGCCGCCATTGCGGGGTGCTCATGGAACTCCTGGATGCGCGACCTGGTGCCGGAAGCCGAGTTCGGCCGCTTTTTCGGCCGCCGCGCCGCCGCGACGACAGCGTTGGCAACCGCGCTGGCGCTGGGGTGCGGGTTGCTGATCGACCGCTGGAAGACGTTGGTGCCTGGCCAGCATCAGTCCACCGTCTTCACCTGCCTGTTCCTGTTCAGCGCGGCGATCGGGTTTTTCGGCGTCTGGCTGCTGTCGATCACGCCCGACCAGAGAATGCCGCCCCCGGTTGAAACGCGCCGCGTCCACACGCTGATCCTGACGCCGTTCCGGGACGGCAATTTTCGCCGGTTGATGGTCTTCCTGGCGTCCTGGAACTTCGCCGCCAACCTCGCATCGCCGTTTTTCGCGGTGTACATGCTGAAGACGCTTGGGTATTCGATGGGTACGGTCATCGTGCTGACGACGGCGAGCCAGCTCAGCAACCTTGCGGCGCTGGGCGTCTGGGGCGGCCTGATTGACCGGTTCAACAACAAGGCGGTGCTGGGCGTCGCCGCGCCGTTGTTTCTGCTGTGCACGCTGGCCTGGACCCTGACCGGACTGGCCTGGGTGAAGCCCTGGGTGTTCTGGCTGCTGCTGGGAAACCACATGCTGATGGGGATCGCCACGGCAGGGGTGGCGCTGGCGTCCGGCAACATCGCCATGAAGCTGTCCCCGAGCGGGCAGGCGACCGCCTATCTTGCCGCGAACAGTGTGGTCAGCGCGACCTGCGCCTCGGCCGCGCCGATCATCGGGGGTCTGTGCGCAGATTTCTTCGCCCGACACGATCTGAGTTTGGCATTCACCTGGAAGGGCGGCGGCTCGACGCTGACGGTGCCGCTGCTCGACCTGCACGCGCTGACGTTTCTGTTCGGGATCGCGGCCGTCGTCGGGCTGTATTCGCTGCATCGTCTGACCATGGTGGAGGAGGCCGCCGGCACAGCCGATCGGCTGCTGCTGCGGCATTTGCTGTTGGAGGCGCGACGCTCGGTGCATAGCCTGTCGAGTGCGGCAGGGCTGCTGCGAGTGGTGAAGGCGCCGTCCTGGCGGGTGCGGCCGGCGTCCGGGGCACCCCCGGCGGCGGACTTTTCTTGACCCCGGGCGCATGGCTGCCCAAAATAACGGCATGGACCATCACGTTGACCTGGTCTTGGAGCAGATCGGCCGGGACGCCGCGGCTGCGGTGGCGGGTGCGGAGAATGTCGAGGCGGTCGAGGCACGGGAGATCGACGACTGGACCGAGAAACCCGCGTATTTTTTTTCGTTCCTGATCGAGCAGGACCGCGACCGCCTCGGTCCGGGTCTTTTGCGCACTCGCGTGGCTCAAAGGTTGCGGGACGAATTGATCGCTCGGGGCGACTACCGCTACCCATTGGTTCAGATCATCAACCGGGGCGACTGGGACAAATATCGGCGTGTTTGATCCGGCCGATATGCTGGCGGTTGCCCGGCTGCTTGCCGTGCCGGCCACGGCGGTGCCGGCAACTCAGGCGCATCTGCGGCGCGCCGTTTCAACCGCTTATTACGCGGTTTTTCACGCAGTCCTGCTGGCCGGGGCCGCCCGTTTTATCGGGCCCGACAAGACGGACACACCAGGATACTCGATTCTGTATAGAAGTTTTGCTCATGGCCGCATCAAGGCTATCTGTGAAGCCGTGGACGTTGCTGCGCTCAGCCGAAGTCTTCAGCATTCGCTGCGCAGGACCGCGGTGAGTGCTGACATGCGCGTCTTTGCCGGAAATTTCGTCGCTTTGCAGGCCGCACGCCATCGCGCCGATTAGGAACCTGCAGCGGAATTTTCACCTTCCGCGGCTCTGGACTTTATCGCTTCCGCCGAGATCGCCATCGCTGCCTTCGACCGCACGGACCCTGACGAGCAGGCCGACGTATTGGCTCTGATGCTGTCGAACCCGCGCGCGTGATCCGCATCAGCCCATCAGCTTGTCTATCGTTATTGGCAGCGATCGGACCCGCTTGCCGGTGGCATGATAAATCGCGTTGGCGATTGCCGCCGCGGTGCCGACAATGCCAATCTCGCCGAGGCCTTTGACGCCGAGGGGGTTGGCTTTGTCGTCGTGCTCGTCAACGAAGATAACGTCGATCTCCGGGACATCGGCGTTGGCCGGCACGTGATACTCGGCCAGATTGCGGTTCACGAAGCGGCCGAGTTTGTGATCCAGCATCGATTCCTCGTGCAGCGCCATCCCCAGCCCGAATACCACGCCGCCGATGATCTGGCTGCGCGCGGTCTTCGGGTTGATGATCTTCCCCGCCGCCACCGCGTCAACGATGCGGGTGACGCGCACCACGTCAAGCTGCTCATCTACGCGCACCTCGGCGAACACGGCGGAGTGGGTGTACTGGGAGAATTTCTCCTTCGTTTCGGCGTTGGGCGCGGCGGTTTCCTGTTCTTCGATGCGGTCCAGCCCGGCCGCGTGCATCACATCGACGATCGATACGCCCTCCGACGGTGCGGTGCGCAGTTCAATGCGCCCGGCGCAGAATTGCACGTGCTCAAAGCTGGCATTCGCCAGCGGCGATCCGTCCATCCCGCGGGCGTGTTGGAACAAGGTTTGCCGGAGCTTTTCGCAGGCGAGATAGACCGCGGACCCGGCTGACGCGGCGGTCCAGGAGCCTCCCTCCACCGGCGCTTCCGGCAGCGAGGAATCTCCGAGGCGCGTGGTCACGTCCTCCATCCGCAATCCAAGCGAGTCGGCGGCGATCTGCGTCAGGATCGTGTAGGTGCCGGTGCCGATATCTGCGGTGGCGCAGGCGATCTCCAGCTTGCCGTCGGGCGTCAAGACGGCGCGGGCGCTGTGCGGCATCATCAGCGCCTCCCAGATGCCGGTCGCCATGCCCCAACCGATGAGCTCGCGGCCCTCCCGCATCGACCGAGGCTCCGGCCGACGATTCGACCAACCGAAACGATCGGCTCCCTGCCGGCATGCGGTGCGCAGTTCGCGGCTGGTGAAGGGCTTGCCTTCGTTCTCGTCGGTGTCGGCGTAGTTGTTCAGCCGCAACTCCAGAGGATCGACTTTCAGCGCATAGGACAGTTCGTCGATCGCTGATTCGATGGCGAACACGCCCAGCGGCGCGCCCGGCGCGCGCATGTCGGCCGGGGTATAGGTGTCAATCTTGGCGATTTTGTAGTTCAATGCGACGTTGTCGCAATGGTACAACAGGCCGGACCAGTTGACGACGACCTCCTGGTAGTCCTCGAAGCTGGAGGTGCCGGCAATCGCCTCATGCCGGATCGCCTGCAACTTGCCGTCCGGATCGGCGCCGACGGCAACGGAATTGATCGTTCCGGGGCGGTAGCCGAAGGTGAACATCTGCTCGCGGGTCAATTCGACGCGGACTGACCGCTTCAGGTCCAGCGCCGCCATCACCGCGAGGAACAACTGATATTGCGGGCGCAGTCCGATTCCGAACGCTCCGCCGACGAACGGGCTGATCACCCGCACATCGTCCGGCGACAGTCCGAACACCGCGGTGATGTAATCCTGACTGTTTTTTACGCCCTGGATCTTGTCATAGACGGTGATTTTTCCGTCTCCCTCCCAGATCACCGTCGAAGCATGCGGTTCCATCGGGTTGTGATGTTCGCTGGAGATCCGATACTCGTTCTCCACCCGCATCGGCGATGCCGCGAGAGCTTTATCCGCTGTCCCGCGAGGTTCCGGCGGCGGCGCGATGCCCTCACGTTTCTCAGGCGGCACGTAAGCCGTTTCGCGGACGCGGTCGAGGTCGGTCTCGTGAGGCTCGGTGTCGGCCCGCACGTCCACAAGCGACGCAGCGTAGCGGGCGGTGGCAAAATCTTCCGCGACGACCAGCGCAACGGGTTGGCCACTGTAGAGGATCCGATCATTGAACAGCGGGCGAAACGGCTGGCCGGGAGGGGCGACCATGTCCTGGTAGTCCGAATCGCCTGCCGGAACCCTCGGACGGTTGGCGTGGGTGAAGACTTTCACGACGCCCGGCACCGATTCGGCTGCTGCCGTGTCAATCCCCGTAATCCGGCCTTTCGCGATCGTGCCGGATACCACGTAGCCGTGCAGCAACCCGGGGGCAGCGACCTCTCCGGCATAGCGCGCGGCGCCGGTGACTTTCAGGCGGCCGTCAACGCGGCGGCGCGGGCTTCCAACGTGGTTTTCGGTCGTCAAGGACCCATCGGCTACTGGCAAATCACCCTCCAACTCGTCCCCGGACGATTACGACAGCCACCCGCCTCAGTCGGACTCATACCCCTCATCGTGGCCTCTCTGGATTCCGTGCCGTGGATTGCGGACGGGTCTGATATAGCGGCCACGCATTTGGCCACCGGGGTGCTCCGCATGCACCGTCAGCCCACGGGCAATCGCTTCGAGATGCCGCGCGATGATCTCATCAACATCCGCGTCCGAGTTGGCAGGATACCACTCTTTGACAACGCGGAAGACCGCTCGAAGTTCCTCTCGCGTCGCGTTCCGAAACTTCCCGCGCAGAATCCGATCGCCGCTGAAATCATGGGTGGGGGTCCAGAACGCCTGGTTGTCGTCATCGCCGAAATCCCCCCTCAGCTCCTCCGCCTCATCCGGCGTAACGAACACCCGAAGCGTCTCGGGCGTTGCCGTTTGGTCCGCACGAAGCTGGTTTTCGTAATACAGCGCCGTCCGCCGATCTCCACCCAGGAAGACTTTGTTCTTGTTCCCCTGTTGCGAGCTCGGGTCCACCGTGCCGGACGCGCCGTCGTCGTGCCCCCCACGATCGCGCAGCAAACCGACCTGCTTGATCGCGTCCGCATTGCGGCTTTTGGTCGCATGGAAATGCCGCGCCTTCTCGTAGGCCTCCAGGTGTTCGTACAACTCATCCAGAGTGAAATTCCCCGCCCCGCCATAGACGTCCTTGATCGGGGTCAGCGGCGAGTTGGTACGGTCTGGATCGACCGCCGGCTGTTGCGGTACAGGTATGTTGTTCACCGCAGCGTTGGCGGCCGCGGCTGCATTCGCCCGCCGCCGACGCTTGTCCCACACATAGACCTTGCGGATCCCCAGGCTGCCGACATTCTTTGCCCATTTCGGCACCGCCATCTTCTGGATCGCCGCCTGACCCGACGGCTGCGGCGGGGACGGCACCGAACGTCCCTGCAGGAACCCCGCCGACTGCTGCACCGGCCGCTGCCCGATCGCGCTGGAGCCGGGCATGTGCACCGGCGGTATCGGCACTGCCGCCCGCTTCGGTTGCACCGCCCCGGCCAAAGTCTTCTGTCCGCCATCGGGTCCGCCCGCCGCTCGGCCGCCCCACATCACCGGCGGTATCGGCACACCGGCTTGCCGCTGCGCGGTCCCGCCGGACCCGTTCATCCGCACCGGTGGAACAGGCACTGCGCCCCGCTTCGGTTGCACCGCCGCAGCCGAGGATCCGGGGCTTCCATTGGGTCCGCCCGCCACTCGGCCCCCCCACCTCACCGGCGGTATCGGCACATGCGCTGAACCAACGCTGCGGCGGCCTGTCTCTGTGATCGCAGCCGAACCCTTCGAACGTGCTTCCATCGATAGCCTCCCTCGAATCGACCCGGCGGCGGTTCAGCAACGCCCTGTTATCGCGTTGCCGTCAGTGAAGCGGATCGCGTGCGGACTATTCAATCGCACATTCCAGTCAAAATACAGTCCCCAACCCGGCCCCTTCGATCGGGCGGCGCGGCGCAGGGGGAAGCTCCTATCGGATGCGCTTGTCGGTCTGTGACTGCGGCGTTCCGGCGGTGGCTTGCTCAAGCGCACGGACGATCGCCTGGCGGGCAAGGCCGATCTTGAAGTCATTGTGGCCGAAGCCTTTGGCGCCGGAGAGAAGGTGCTCGGCAGCGCGCGCAAAGCTTTCGCTGATGGCAGGCCGGCCGGACAGTGCGTCCTCCGCCGCGCGGAGTCGCCACGGCTTGTGGGCGACGCCTCCCAGGGCGATTCGGGCGGTCCTGATGGTATTGCCTTCCAGGTCCAGCGCCGCGGCGACGGATACGAGGGCAAAGGCGTAGCTCAGGCGGTCGCGCAGCTTCAGGTACGAAAAGTGCGCGCTGAAATCGTCGGGGGGGAGTTCGACCGCGGTGACGATTTCGCCATCCTCCAAGGTCGTGTCGCGTTCCGGATGGTCGCCGGGCAGGCGATGGAAATCAGCGAATGGGATAGCGCGCTCGCCGTTCGGGCCGGTGACATGCACGGTTGCCGCGAGCGCCGCGAGCGACACGCACATGTCGGACGGGTGGGTAGCGATGCAGTGCTCGCTTGTGCCGAGAATGGCGTGGATGCGGTTCACCCCGCCGATGGCCGGGCAGCCGCTGCCGGGTTCACGTTTGTTGCAGGCCGTGCCGGAGTCGTAAAAGTAGTAGCACCGCGTTCGTTGCAGCAGGTTGCCGCCGGTGGTCGCGGCGTTGCGCAACTGCGGCGAGGCGCCGGCCAGGATCGCGCTGGCCAGCAACGGATACCGCGCCACGACCCGATCGTCATAGGCAACGGTGCCGTTGGTCACCAGAGCGCCGATGCGCAGGCTGCCGGATTCCGTCGGCTCGATGGCGTTCAGGCCGGGCAGGCGGGTGATGTCGATCAGCCGCACCGGGCGCTCGACATTGTATTTCATCAGGTCGATCAGGTTGGTGCCGCCGGCGATAATGCGGGCGGACGGTTGGGCGGCGTGAGCCACCGCGCCGGCAAGGTCGTCCGGCCGGGCATAGGAGAAGCGGTTCATCGGGCGAGCACCTGCCCGATCGCCGCGACGATGTTGGGGTAGGCGCCGCAACGGCAGATGTTGCCGCTCATGTGCTCGCGGATCTCCGCTGCGGTATGCGCGTGACCCTCATGCATCAGGCCGACGGCGGAACAGAGTTGCCCGGGCGTGCAGTAGCCGCACTGGAAGGCATCGTGCTCGATGAACGCATCCTGCAACGGATGCAGCGTGCCATCCGGTTCGGCCAGCCCCTCTACAGTCGTGACGGCGGCCCCGTCCTTCATCACCGCCAGCACCAGGCAACTGTTGACCCGCACCCCGTCGATCAGCACCGTGCAGGCACCGCATTGGCCGTGGTCGCAACCCTTCTTGGTCCCGGTCAAGCCGAGGTCCAGCCGCAGCAGGTCGAGCAGGATCGTCCACGGCGCGACATCCAGCCGCCTGTGGTCGCCGTTGATCGTCAGTTCTATCGGCAGGGTTTCGAGACGCGCCTCCGGCAGGGCGTGATCGGGCATCGGGCAGGTCCTTCGGACATTCGCAATGCCCGCCTGAACGAGCCGGTGTGCGGCGGGTTCGCTTGGCGCGGCAATAAAGCTCAGCCCGGCAGCGGCGCCTCCAGGTTCACCACCGGCTGTCCCGTTTCCGCTACGATCATCTCCGCCACCAGCCGGCGGTGGCACGTCCTGTGGTCGCGCTCGAAGCACAGCAGGCAGGCGGGGCGTTCCCGCGCGAGTTCCGTCGCCCGCACCAGTTCCGCCTGCGCGCGGTCGGAGGTCATGTGCTCGCGGAAAATCGCTTCCATCCGCTCGGGGTGGCCGGCGCGGACGGCATCGCGGCCGGGCTTCGGCGTGCCGAGGCCTTGCAGATGGACGTAGGCGATCCCCGCCTCATCCAGCGCCGCCGCCAGTTGCCGCTTGGAGAACCCGGGCTTGCGCGATTGCGGCACCGCGCGGACGTCGATCAGCAGCTTCGTCCCGGATTTGCGGAGCGCGTCCACCACGGAACCGATGGTGCAGCCCTGGTAGCCGATGGTCGCGAGATCGGACATCAGCCTGTGGCCAGCCAGTCCTCGATCAGGCGGCGGGCGATGCTGTCCACGCGCGGCAGGTCGAAGCCGATACTCTCCCGGTTGCGGATCTCCTGCCGGCTGAACCAGCGGGCGTCCTTCAGTTCGGCCGGGTCGATGGTGATCTCCTCGGTCAGGCCCTCGGCGTAAAAACCGAGCATGATGTTGCCGGGGAACGGCCAGGGCTGGCTGGAGTGGTAGTGAACGTCGCCGACGACGATGCCGGATTCCTCCCGCACCTCGCGGCGAACGGCTTCCTCCAGCGATTCGCCCGGTTCGACGAAGCCGGCGAGGGTGGAATACATCGTCGCTTTCGGGAACCGGGTCGAATGCCCGAGCAAAGCGCGGCCGTCGCGGTGCACCAGCATGATCACCGCCGGGTCGGTGCGGGGAAAGTGCTGGGTCTTGCACACGGTGCATTCCATGACGTGGCCGGCGGATTTGATGTCGCAGGCGTTGCCGCAGACGCCGCAGAATTTGTGCCGCTGGCGCCAGTGGATCAGGCCGCGCGCATGCGCCAGCACGGACGCCTCCGGCCGCGGCACGCCCCAGCCGACGGAGCGCAGATCGACGAACGTGCCGAGAGATTCCGGCAAAAGCGGCACCGGATCGTCGGTGGCGGAGATGTCGATGGCGAAGACGGCGCGGTCGTCGAGGATGCCGAGGAAGGCCCAGGGTCCGTCCTGCATCCGCAGCACGGATGCCATGTCGCCGGAGATGTAGACGGCTTCGGGGTTGCCTTCGTTGACGGTACGGATTAAGTTGCGGGAGCGCCAGACCGGCACGAACAGGGTTTCGGGGTCGTGGAGCTGGGCGGCGATCCAGTCGGCGTCCTCCCGCCGCGCCGCGATGCGGTCGAGCGGGCTGGAGGAGTAGACGTTGGGGCGGCTGGCGAGGATGAGGGGCACGGGGGAGATCCTTTTTGCTCAGGACCGTGCCACGCGAAGCATGCGGCGGCAACTCAGGCCTTGAGCAGCCCGGTTTTTGGCGCGATGCCGCCGCTGTCCGGAAAGACCGCCGCGAGGGCTGCCGCGGACAGCCCGAAATGCGGCCCGAGCAGGCCTTTGGTCACGGCGCGAAGATCGAGCGTCGGCTGAAGGTCTCGATTTTCGAATAACTGGTCCTGCCGCAGGCCCGGCCAGTCCACCATCACCCTGCCGCCTGCGACCCCGCCGCCTATCAGGAATGCAGCCGTGCCGGTGCCGTGGTCCGTGCCGCCGGTTCCGTTTGAGCGCACGGTGCGGCCGAACTCCGTCACCACAAGGATCGCGGTCTTCGCCCATACCGGGGCGAGATCGGCGCGCAGCACGGCGATGCCTTCGTCCAATTTCTGCAGCGCCTCCACCAGGCGGCCCGGCTGGCCGGAGTGGGTGTCCCAGCCGTCCAGTTCAAGCTCCGCCAGGCGCGGCCCATCCGGTGCGACCAGCAACCTGGCTGCCGCGCGGGCCAGCCGCGGGAAGCCCGGGGTGATGCCTTCGTACGACGTGCCGGCGAGCACTTTGTCGATATAGCGACGCTCCCTCAGGCCGTCGGCGATCTCAGCGCCGGTCTGGGGATCGTTCGCGTGCATGGCGACGATGGTGTCATAGAAGCCGGCCGACGTGCGCGGCCTCGTGTGGAATGGATCCCAGGTGATCGTGGGCGTCGGGCCGTGCATGACCAGAGGGGTCATTGCAGCCATGGTAAACGCGGTATCGCAGTTCGGGTTGGACGGCAGGTGCTCGGCGATGCGGTTGAGCCAGCCGGTGGCCATGCGCTGTTCGGCGCCGATCTCCAGCATGTCCTGGGCTTCGAAGTGGCTGCGGCTGCGGTTGGGTCCGGCGACGCATTGGATCGCCAGCAGGTCGTTCGCCATATATAATAGGTACGCTGCTTTCAGCGCCGGGTGCAGGCCCCAGGAACCGCCGAGATCGGACAGCCCGTTCGGCTGGCCGGGTTCGGGCAGCATAAGGCTCGGGCGCCAGGTTTTCAGGTTGGCGTCGGCGTAGGGAACGACGACGTTCAGGCCATCCATCGCGCCGCGTAGAATGATCAGCACAAAACGGCTGTCGGTTTCTGCCGCGCGGACCCGGAGCGACGGGCCGCCGAACGAGAGCGTAGCCGCGGAGCCAGCCAGAAAGCCGCGCCGAGAGGGATGCATGGCTTATCTCCGCAGGAATTCAGGGGAGACGAAAACGGTGGCCAGTGCTTCGGCCGGGGTCGCGGCGCTTCGCACGGCCTTGAGGGTGGAGGCGGAGACGACGTCGGCGATGGTGGCCTCGATGACCGCGTCCGCGGTGGGGGCGCCGGGGCGGGAGGCCTGGGTCATTGCCCAGTCGGCGCGTTTCAGCAGGGCCTCGCCGGAGATCCAGTCGGCGGCGGTGTCGGGCCAGCCATTGGGCAGGAGGGGATTGCGGAACGGCTGGCCGAGGTCGCGAGTGGCGTCGAGCAGATGGGATCCGGATTCGAAGGGCAGATCGAGAGCTCGCTGGACGGCGATGATATACTCCGCCGGGGCACGGAATTTGGTCAATGGCTGCCATCCTTCGGGCATGTCGATGATTGTGAGCACCGCCTGCCTCAGGTCCCCGCTGGTTGCCGCGAGCACGCTGGCGACCCGGGCAACGCAGTCCGACGGCGGGACGTCCGCGACGAAATGCTGTACAAGCTTGGTCGCGATGTGCCGATAGGTGGCGGGGTTGCCAGCAAGCCACTCCAAGGCGGCCTCGCTGCCGGCGAGGCCCTCCGGGAAGGTACGGCCCATCACGGTCTTGGCGCGTGGCTCATGCATCTCCGCACGAAAAATGAAGCCGGGCGAGTCGCCGTCCCGGTTCATCCAACGGCCGGTCAGGACTGCGGAGAACGAGGTGACATCCTGTTGGGTGTAGCCGCCGTGCACGCCGAGCGTGTGGAGTTCGAGAAATTCCCTGGCGAGGTTTTCGTTAAGGCCGCGATGCTGTGAGAAGCCAACCAGGCTGTTGGGGCCGATGGACCGGTCATTGTCCAGGTAGTCCAACATGGCAGGATGCCGCATGACCGCTTTAGCCAGTTCAGCGAAGCGGCCGGTCACATGCGGCCGGATGGCTTCCTGGACATAGGCGCCATTAAGGCCGAACGGCCATGGCCCACCTCGTGCCGCAACGGTGAAGTGGTTGGCCCAGAACCAGACCAGACGCTCCCGGAATGGAAGATCGGTGCTGACTGCATGGCGCAGCGATGCGGTCATCTCCTGCAAGAAGAGGTCTGCAAAACCCATCCCCGGGGTTTCGCCGGCATCGCGGGCTTTCAGATAGGCCCGATCGATGAGCGCTGTGTTGAGGGTCGAGGGGCCAACGCGGGCGAGCAATGGATCGGCCGCATCCAACTGCCATTGGAGCCATTGCTGCGCGTCGTCCGGTAACGGTTCGGAGCCAAGTCTGCCAAAGCCGAAGCGCCGAAGTGCGTGACCAGGATCGATTGCCATACCACACCATATCATCCGCAATACGAAAGAGGGATGTTAAAGTCTGTCCATCTGAGCTTGGCGGTCGAGCAACCGGCAGCAACTCGCGTTCACCTGGCGGCATCCTTTCGATTGCCCATGCCCGAGTTTGCGAATAGATAGTGTTCCGGAACGGCAAGGTTGAGCAACCCGTTATGGTAGGTCTTGTGTCCGCTTGGCGGAACTGGCAGGAACGCCGCGAAATTCTCCGCGACGTTCGAAGAATTCAGGCCGATAACCACGAACTGAACCGTTTCAAGGCCAGGGATGAACTGACCGACGCACTGAAGGCGCTAGATCTGAACGATACGCGCAAGGCGACCGCCATCTGGACCGCCGCGGTTGCCCAGTATCCGCGCGAGGTTGGGCAGTCGCCGCTTGCGCTGGATGTGCTTGTTAAACTCCGCCGCTTCGACGAAGCCGAAGCGATGATGCTCCAGGGGCTGAAGAGAAGCCCTCGCGAGATCTTTTTTCACAAGGCGCTCGCGCTGATTGCGCGCCACAGGGGGGACCTGCCGTCCGCGATCGAACAGTATGCGGCGATTCGAAAGAAGTTTCCAGGCGTTTGGGAAGGTTACGTCCTAGGGGCCCAGTCACTGGCCGCAGCCAAGCGTCTCGAAGAGGCGGACGCGCTGATCGAACAGGCGATGGAGTTGTTTTGGGACGAGGTTTGCGCCTTCCTGGAGTATGGCCGGTTGGCCGAGGTGCGGTCGGACTGGACCGAAACGCTAAGGCGCTGGAACCTGGTTCAAGAACGATTCCCAACCTGGGGGTTCGGCTTCCTTGGCTCCGCCAGGGCGCTGCTCGAGCTTGAACGATACGATGAAGCCGAAGCGTTACTGACCGAAATGCGGGTCCGTTTTCCAAACGACTCAGCGCGATACGTGCTGCTGGCCCGCTGTGCCGAGTTGAGGGGTGAAATTCCGGAAGCGGTGAAGCGATGGCGGACGCGGGTCGAGCGCTTTCCCTTGGAGTCTCATGGCTATTCCAACGCGGCAGACGCGCTTGAGAAAATGGGGCAGGTGCAGGAAGCCGAAGCCGTTTTGCGTGCGGGCATCGATCGCTTCCCAACGGATCCTAAGCATATGATCGAGTTGGCGAAGATGTTCGGTCGGGTGGGCGCCTATGCCGAGGCAGCCGAAGCTTGGGCCGCACTGCGCGACGTCATGCCGACTTACGAGGAAGCCTATCGACTTGGCGCGGATGCCCTGCGCAGGGCCGGTCAAATCGAGCAGGCGGATGCTCTGACCGATGAGGCTCGGCGCAAGTTCGAATCGAGCCAGACGTGAGCGGTGTCGCTTGAAGCCCGCATCGTTCCGGCACGGGCAGACCTGCCAACCGTAAACTTTTAGTGACTTGATCCTTCTGACAAGCTACACACGGCCGAGCGCGAAGGATCGCGGCTTTGTCGTCGAAAACCGACATGGAGTGTAATTTGCAAAGTCCCGGTTCGCCTGGCTGCCCGTCGGGCATCGCGATCTCCCGAGCGACAGCGCGTCGGCTTCAGGCAGGCCTGAGGCACCGGTTATTCGGGACTCCCTGAAAATGGCTCAGCGTATCGTGTTCATCGGCAATTGCCAGATGGGTATTCTCCGTAATCTTTATGACAGGTTCGTTACTGGCATAACAGGTGACGCCACGTATTTTTTGCCTTCCTGGAACGCGTTGGATGGGCAGGGTGCGGCCGCTCTGGAATCGGCCGATCTTCTGGTGGACCAGGTCCAGAGCTTCTCCAGCGAAGCGATGGAGCGTCCCGCAGGGATTGCGTCGACGCCACGCATTCCGGTGCCGTTGGTCTCGGCGACATTTTTGTGGCCTTTCGCCGGCTCTGCTCACCCGCTCAACTCCGATTCGCCCCACCTGAGCGGCGGACCTTATCCGGGCGAACTGGGCGACGGATTCCTGAACCGAATGATCAAGGACGAGGTTTCTCCCGAGGTCGCGTTGGAGCGGTATCTCCAGCACGACCTCGGCGGCCCGGCCGCGCTAGACCGGCGTTACGAGTTGATTATGGATCAGCAACGGCAGCGCGACGAGGTCTGCGGATTTTCGATTGCCGGCGCGATCGAGGCCCGGTTCCGGCAGGAGCCGTTGTTTCTGAGCCCGCACCATCCGCGACTGCCGATCACGCTGATCCTGGCACAGCAGTGCCTTTCGCGTATCGGCGCACCGCAACGCAGCATCGATATGTTGACGCGGGACATTCCCAAGTCCCTTTTTCCGCAGGACGAACAACCCATCCATCCGGCGGTCGCGAAGCATTTCGGTTTAACTTATATCACTAATGGGACCCGCTACGAATGGCGCGGCGAGGGACGCTTTTCCTTCGACGAGTGGGTTCTGCGCTACATGCACTACACTTGGTCGCCGGATTTGTTCGAGGGGTACCGAGCCGCAGGATCGGATCCGGTGAGATCCCGTAGGATATTGTGCACAGTGGCCGAACGCTTGCCACGCTCCCCGCTCGCCAAGGCCGGATTGGCCAAGGCTTGTCTCGCCCTACGCGATCTGGAGCCTGCCGCTGTGCATATCGCCGGGGCGATCGAACTGTCACCGAAGGACGCCGATTTTCTGCGGGTCGCCGCCTTCATCGCCTCCGGCCGCGCCCGGCGCGATGAGGCGGTGGCCTTTGCCAAGGCGTCGGCGGATCTCGATGGCGGAAACGCCGATGGTCTGCGTCTGCTGGCGCGGTTGCAGGAAGATGCGGGCGATCTCGTGGACGCTGAGGAAACACGAAGGAGGTTCCTCGACTTCAAGCCGAACGACGCGGATGCTTGGTGCGATTTAGGAACGGTGCTGTCCCGTCTCAAGCGGTTGGACGAGTCGCTGGCGTGCTACCAGCGGGCAATCGAGCTCAATCCGGTTCTGGCTGGAGGCTATTTTGGCGCCAGCGGGGTGCTAGCGCAGCTCGGCCGCACGGAGGAGGCGGCTCTGGCGGCAGAGCGTTCGATTGCGCTGCGGCCCGGGGTCTCCGCTTATCTGTCCCATTTCGGCCATTTGCTGAGCCGGCTCGGCCGTTCCGGCGACGCAATCGACGCCATGCTGCGCGCTTTGGAGCACGATCCGCGTAACGCTGGAATCCACAATTTCATCGCCGATGTCACGCTGAAAAGCGACAATCTTTCGAAGCAGGCGCTGGACCATGCATGCCGCGCGGCCGAATGTGCGCCTGACGTTGCAAAGTACCAGGTGCGATTCGCGCAGCTTCTTACCCGCCATTCCCGGTTGGTCGAGGCGGTCGAGGCTTACGGGCGCGCCATCGACCTTCAGCCGCGGGACTGGAGTTTGCACTTCGAGGTCGCGGCCATCATGGTCCGCCTCGGCCGGCTTCAAGAGGCGGCAGAGGAATTCGCGCTGGCGTGGAACTGCGAGTCCCCTGATCCATCGGTGGCGTTCGAACTCGCCGTCGTTCTGAGCCGAATGGGTCGTTTCGCCGAGGCGGAATCCGCAATTGCCCGGGCGATCGGCGCCAAACCGGGCGAAGCATCATTTGCAATGTTCAAGTCGGAACTCCATGACATCATCGCCGGTCGCAGGCATGCGCTCGTTGAAGCGCGATTTGTCGCGATCGAATCGAGCCTCATTGTCGACAGCGATACGGTCACCATGCCCGCTTGCATCCGTTACACCAACTTCACTGCAGTCAATCCGGCGTTCGGCAGGCAGCATGAGACCAGTCTCTATGTGGAACGGCGCCGGTATGTGCCCGACGTGAGGCTGTGCCGGCTACCTGTCAACACCGTTTTGGCGGTGCCGAACGGCGACGACTTCATCCCGGTCGCAGGGTATCAGGTCGTGGATGACCAGGTGCGGGAAAATTGGTCCCACGAGGACCTGGTGGCGGCGATCGAGTCATGCACCGAGCGGCAATCGATTGCCCCGCCATGCGTTCTGATCGGGCGCTACGGTGTTCGCACGTGGGGACATTGGCTTGGAGAGTTGCTGCCGAAGGTGGTGGCCGTGGAGGCGCGGTGGCCGGGACGCTTTGGTTATGTGCTTCCCGACAGGTTTGCCTACGATCCGGTGCATGACACCGCGATGCAATCACTGGCCTACTACGGGATCGACAAGGACAGGCTGATACTCGTTGCGCCGAAGACGAGATATGTCTGCTTCGAGCTGCACGTCGTAACGTCCACCTGGTCGAAGGAGCGCGCCTTTCATCCGGCCATCGCCGCGCTGATGCGTGAGCGCGGTCCGCGGGACCAGGAGCCGTCGCCCGGATGGTTGAAGGCCGCGCTGCTTAGGCGGGCGACCAAGACCCGGAATATCGCCAATCTGGCCGAGGTGCAGGAGATTCTTGTGGATCACGGGTTCACCATGGTGGACATTGAACGGTTGAATTTTCGCCAGCAGGTCGATCTCTACAAGAATGCGGACACGATCGCCTGCGTGCTCGGTTCGGGCCTGAGCGGCCTGATATATGCGCCGCGCGGGGTAAAGGTACTGACCCTGGCGCCCGGCGAATGGGGCGATCTGTTCTTCTACTCGATGATGCAGGAACGCGACGCGGCGTTCACCGATATTCGCGGCTGGACAATTTCAACCAATCCGGGGGGTGCCGCAACGTCCGGCTTCACTGTACCGGCCGATGCGCTTTTGGCTGGCCTGGCGGCGATCGAGGTGGAGCCGGACATCGTTGTGGCTGATCCGCTACGGACGGTGGAAGCCGAGAGCGTCGGAGCAGGCTGATAAATACAGCGAACTCGTTTTACCGGAAATTACATTGACCGAGACGTCCCATGCCGTCGCGATCTTGCAATCGGCCGATGACGGGACGCGCAACGCCGATTCGTTCGCCGGACGATTAATGTGTCTTCCGCCTTCGGCTAAGATACTTCCGGCTGGTATTAGGTTGACAACGACCACCGGCAATGCCAGTAATGGACGAACCAATCTTTCCCGGCATCTGGCGGCACGGACGGTCGTGTTTCGCTTGGCGATGCCGGGCCATCAATCGAACCGAACCGCGAGGGTTTCCACATGACCGAAGCCGCCTCCGTTGCGACAAATTCCGCGCGTCGCATAAATAGGTTGACCCGTGAACTCGGCGGTCAACGGTACCTCGAGATCGGCGTTTTACATGGAAAAACCTTCTTCGACATCAAGGTGACGGAGCGGACCGCCGTCGATCCCGGCTTCGCCTTTGACACTGATGCCCACGCGAACGAGAAAACGCGGTTTTTCAGACAAACAAGCGATGATTTCTTTGCCGCGGAGCCGATATTGCCAGCCTATGACACGGTGCTTATAGACGGGATGCATACATTCGAGCAAGTTGTCAGAGATCTATCGAACGTCTTGCTGAGGACGCATCCTCGCTCCGTCATCATCCTTGATGATACCGTCCCCGACGATCTTTATTCCGTCATCAAGGATCCGAAGGCGTCGTACGAGTTTCGAAAGAAAGATGCGGTTCCGGCTCGCGGCTGGCAAGGGGATGTGTATAAAACGGTTTTCTACATCCACGACTTTCTACCGGGCTTGAATTACAGGACGATCGTCCGGCAAGGAAATCCGCAAACGTTGGTTTGGCGGGCCAACGGCCTTAATCGGCCGCCCCGGTTCGACAACCTGGAGCGTATTTCGCGTCTTACATATGCTGAACTCCATGAGCATTTCGCGTTGATGCAGCCATCTACCGAAGACGAGGCCATCGCGCTTTGCATCTCTGAAGTCAGCGCGCTTTGAAAGGCCACGTCAGGCCGGGGCGCTATATCGCAAGGAATTGCGGGTCTGTTACCGGCAATGCGGATCGGAGCAACCACCGCAGTTGAGCAGGAACGCGAAAATTTCCGCGGCTTTACAAGCATCCGGCGGGGTGTTGCCGATGGCCGAAGTTGAGGCGCTTGCCGTCGCCGGACGGCATCGCCTTTGTCCAGGGGCGCTAGGATCATAGATGGAATACTTGCAAGCGATTCTGAACGATGCCCGATCTGAAAACAGGTCGTTGTATCCGGTTGTCTGGTCGGAGGGTCGCCTGGAAACCCTCCGCAGGACCGTAAGCGGAGAAATTCAGGGTTACGCCCCCATCGATGGTGCTCTATCCCGGCTCCTGCTGTTATGCGTCAGTGGCGATTTCGATACCGCTGAGAGAGGAATCCTAGACATCCTGCGCGCCAATGCGGAGGCTCTGCGGCGGAACGGCGAGATCTTCATCAGCTTGCTGAACGCTTTGTTCGTGGCGCAGCGTCTCGACCTTGTGGGCGGACTGCTGCGCAACCGTTACGGTTTTACCGGCGATTTGAACCTCTCGTTCAGCGACAGCGGTCTCGGCGCAGGCCTCCTACAATGGATCATCTCGCCGGACGGTGGACATCAGTTCGTGTTCGACGCGGCCGTGCTGCGAATTGATGCGACTCGGAATGAAATTCTGAATTTCTACTGGATATTCCCGCTGCTGTCCCATTATGCCGCTCAGGCCGACCAAGAAACCGGCAACGTTCTGCTTAATCGCGAGGACATCGGGCGCAGGCCTGGTCTCGCGTATTGCGATTTTCGGCCGGACTTCTTTCTGATACCGGATGGGGGCTTTGTATCGGGCAACGGCTATCAATGGGCGCGGCAAGTTTTGACGAAAAACCAACTCGCCTGGGCCGATCGGCGGCCGGTCGCCTTCTGGCGCGGCGCAACCACGGGCATGAAACCCAACCCGACCGCATGGCAAGCGCTTGAGCGGATTAGGCTATGCGAGGTGGCCCGGTCGCATGAGGCCACCGGGTTGTTCGATGTCGGGATCAGCAACGTAGTGCAAATCTCGGATCCGGGTACAATCAAGGAGATCATGGACTCCGGCCTGGTGCTGGGACGAGTTCCGTGGGAGAACTGGGGACAATACCGATACCTGATTGATATCGATGGCAACTCCAGCCCCTATTCGAATCTCATCCAGCGGCTTTTGACCGGCAGTCCGGTGCTGAAGGTCGAGTCGCCGCGCGGGTTGATGCAGTGGTTTTATTCCGAGTTGATTCCGTGGCATAACTACGTTCCGATCGCATCGGACATGTCCGACCTTCTGGACAAGGTGCGTTGGCTCCAGCGCAATGACGATTTCGCGCAGCGGATCGGACAAAACGGCCGCGCAACGGTTGAGCGTATGACGCTCGAACGCGAGCTGGACCGAAGCGTGCCGGTGATTTCCGCAGCATTCCGTTACTTTCGTGCTCCAGGAACCTATACGCTTCCGTTCGGTATGCCTTCGCGGCCGACCAAGTTTGCCGCCGCGGAAGCCGGATGAGGTATCGAGGCGACGTGTCGCTTCGACCGGCCTTCGACGACGCTGGCGGTGATCAAAACGCCCAGTCGCTAAAGTCCAGGCGCACCAGTCGTTGGAGAAAGCGACAAGTAGCAAGTATAACGCCTGCTACCTGGTGATTTTCCCATCAACCAAGCGGTTCCCAACGAACTCAAACAGCTTTCGCCGGCCAGTCCGCAGGCGGCGGTATCATCGGCGCCGCCGTCTTCAGAAGGCGTCCGCGTTCGATGGCTATGATGCTATTATAAAAATGTATCGACAGCGCGCTTCTCGAAAAGTCGGTGGGTTGTGGCGCACCCTTCCCCCACCCGGCATTGAGCTCATCGGTCAGCGATTTGCAAATCTCGACGAATGTCCCGGGCCGTCCGAGACCGCCCTCGAAATCCTCCCAATATGCAGTGTGCAGATCCTCGACCATATAAACGCCCTTCGGGGACGTGCGCTGGAACAGGTAATTGAACGTAGTCACGACATGGTTCATGTGGTGGCTACCGTCATCAAGGACGATATCGGGGGTTCCGAATTCCGCAAGGACCTTGCCGAGGAACTCTGTATCGGCCTGACTTCCTATGCGGACCGCGACGTGTTCCTCCTCGAATTCCTTGCACTCCTTGTGGATGTCGATCCCGACGATCTGTGCGTCGGGCCCGAAATATTTTTTCCACATCTGTAGTGAGCCGCCGCGCCCGCAGCCGATTTCTATGAACAAGAGCGGCTGGTTCACGAATCGCGCAAAGTGCCGCTCATACGCGGTAAAGTAGTGCAGCCATTTATGAACCGGCCGTCCCTGGTGGTTCAGAAACTCACTCCATGCCGTCATCGGAGGCTCCTCTATCACTATAGAGATATGAAATCACGTCTTGGTGTTGCCGTCAATGTGGATATGACAATTAGTTCGGTATTATTTAGACGTGGCTATCGCGCGGCAACAGGGCGGTCCGTAGGACGCGTACACAACGTAACCGCAATCCGCCGTCCTAATCTACTGGCAGAGCAACGACGATACCCGCAACGAAATTTTCGCGAGGCTTGTCGTGCATCGCACCGCAACCCCGCGGCCGACTTGGTTGACGAGGATCCGAATCCCGGATCGGCTCGATGATCCGCTTACCCCTTAGGCCCCCTGCTCAACAACCCCTCAAAATACCCAACCGTCCGCCGCAAGCCCTCCTCCAGCGGCACCTTCGGCTCCCACCCCAACTCCCGCCGCGCCATCGTAATATCCGGGCACCGCTGCATCGGATCGTCCTGCGGCAACGGCTTATGCACGATCTTCGATTTGGAATTCACCAGATCAATCACCCGCTCCGCCAACTCCCGCACCGGAATCTCATGCGGGTTGCCGATATTGATCGGGCCCGTAACCTCCGGCCCCGTTGCCATCAGCCGGATCAGCCCGTCCACCAGATCCTCGACGTAACAGAAAGCCCGGGTCTGCATCCCGTCGCCATAGAGCGTAATGTCCTCCCCCCTCAGCGCCTGGACGATGAAGTTGGAAACCACCCGGCCATCGTTCGGATGCATCCGTGGGCCATACGTGTTGAAAATGCGCGCCACCTTGATCCGCACCTTGTGCTGCCGGTGGTAGTCGAAAAACAACGTCTCGGCGCAGCGCTTGCCCTCATCGTAGCAGGCGCGCGGACCCAGCGGATTGACGTTCCCCCGGTAATCCTCGGTCTGTGGATGCACCGTCGGGTCGCCATAAACCTCGCTGGTGGAAGACTGCAGGATTCTCGCGCCGACCCGCTTTGCCAGCCCCAGCATGTTGATGGCACCGATCACGCTGGTCTTCGTCGTCTGCACCGGATCAAACTGGTAATGGATTGGCGAGGCCGGGCAGGCCAGATTGTAGATCTCGTCAACCTCTACGTACAAAGGAAACGTGACGTCATGTCGCATTGCCTCGAAATCAGGGTTGCCAAGCAGGTGGGCGACGTTGTCCTTCCTCCCCGTGAAATAATTATCGACGCACAGAACATCGTCCCCTGCCTGCACGAGCCGTTCGCACAGGTGGGATCCCAGAAAGCCCGCCCCGCCCGTTACCAGCACGCGCTTTCGGGTTAGTTTCTCACTGCCCATCCCGCTATGCCCGCCCGATCCCATGATACTCGAACCCTCCTTCCCGCATCGCAACCGGATCATAGACGTTCCGTAGATCAACCAAAACCCGCCCCCGCATCGCCTCCCCCAGCCGGGCAGGCGACAACGCCCGGAACTCGTTCCACTCCGTGATCAGCACCAGGGCGTCAGCCCCGGCCGCCGCATCAAGCGCATCGGTACAATAGACGATCGACTCCGGCAACAGCGGCCGAGCCTGCGCCATACCTTCCGGATCGAAAGCCCGGATGCGGGCCCCGTCGCCGGCCAGGCGCGACACGATCGCGAGCGCCGGCGAATCACGCATGTCATCGGTTTCCGGTTTGAAGGTCAGCCCCAGCACAGCGATCGTCTTGCCCCGCACCGATCCGCCGCAGGCGGCGATCACCCGCATCGCCATGCTCGACTTGCGCGCGTCGTTGACCGCGACGGTGGCCTCCACCAGCCGCGACGGCGCTCCGAAATCCTGCGCCGTACGGACCAGCGCCAAAGTGTCCTTCGGGAAGCATGACCCGCCATAGCCCGGCCCCGGGTGCAGGAACTTCCGCCCGATCCGCCCGTCCAGCCCGATCCCGCGCGCCACGTCGTGCACGTCAGCCCCGACTTTTTCGCAGAGATCGGCCATCTCGTTGATGAACGTGACCTTCATCGCCAGGAACGCGTTCGCCGCATACTTCGTCAGTTCCGCCGTCTCGATCGAGGTAAAAACGATCGGCGCCTCGATCAGATACAGCGGGCGATACAGCACCCGCATCGCAGCCCTCGCCCGGTCCGATTCGGCGCCGATGACCACGCGGTCCGGCCGCATGAAATCGCCGATGGCATTGCCTTCGCGCAGGAACTCGGGGTTGGAGGCGACATCAAACTCCAGATCCGGACGGGTCGAGCGAACAATCTCCTGGATGCGCCGCCCCGTGCCGACAGGCACGGTCGATTTGGTAACAATCACTGCATACCCGGTCAGCGCGCGCGCCACCTGTTCCGCTGCCGCATACACGTACGTCAGGTCAGCATGGCCGTCGCCGCGCCGGGTCGGAGTGCCGACGGCGATGAACACCGCCTCCGCCCCCGCCACCGCGCTTGCCAAATCGGCGGTGAACGTCAGGCGCCCGGCGGCGACATTCTCCTGCACCAACTTTTCAAGCCCGGGTTCGTAGATCGGCATGCGGCCATCGCGCAGGGCGGCGAGTTTGGCGGCATCGGCCTCGACCACCGTCACTTCCGTGCCGAATTCGGCAAAGCAGGCACCGGACACCAGCCCGACATACCCGCCGCCGATCATGGTTATGCGCACGTGGTTGAACCCCTGATTCGATGCGAGAGTGTTTCAGCACAAGGCGGCGGCGGATTCCAGTGCTTTCAATTTAATATAGGTTTAGCCGGCACGGCTCCGGGCCCGTATCGAGAGCGGGACAAATCGCCGGCCTCAGCTTCAGCGGCAGGGCTTGCACCATTATCCGGGCAGTTGCACGAGCAGATCGTCCCCCTCGACCTTGGTGGGGTAGACGGCAATGTCTGCCTCGGCCGGCGGGCCCATCGCCTTGCCGGTGCGCACATCGAACTGAGCCGCGTGCAGCGGGCATTCGATGCAGCCATTCTCCAGCCAGCCATCCGACAGCAGGGCGAATTCGTGCGAACAAACGTTGCTCGTGGCATGGAATTCGCCGCCCGGCAGATGGTACAGTGCGACATCAGTGTCGCCTATGCGTACGCCCACACAGGTTCCCTCCGCGACATCGCCCTTTGCCGCCGCGCGCACCCAATCGCCCATCGCCCTCTCCTTCAGGTTGTTGCCGCGGCCGCCCCGCGGATCAAGGCTCGGTAACAGCCAGTCCCGCCGCGGTGGCGTCGTTGATCAGCGCAAGATCGAACGTCGCGAATCGCTCAACCGACGGGCTCGACGCCAGATGCAGCGCATCCGCGAAATCGAGGTTCTCGCGGTTCCGTGCCAAGGCCTGGCGCACCACCGGTTCATCCTCGCACCGCACGTTCGGCAGCAACAGCAGTGCCTCCAGGGCGCGGTTTACCGGCAGGCGCTCCAGGCGATAGAGGCGGCGCAGCACCCATTCGGCTTCGAGAATGACGGTCTTCGGCAGGAACACCGTCTCGGTCTCGAACAAGCTGCGGGCGCGTGCCGTCTGCTGCGGTTCATCGCCCGTCAGCAGGCGGACGATGACGCTAGTATCGGCCGCGATCACGGCGATCCCGCAGCTCGGCCTCGATGACGGAGTCCATTTCCTCGATGCTGCGCGCGGAACCCGTGACCGGCAGGCAGCCGACAACGTCCGCAAGCCGGGTGGGCTGGCTGGCCTTAATCGGCCGCAGCAGCACGCCGTCCCCGGTGTCTTCAACGGAGAAATCCGTGCCGGGCGCCCAGCGGTGCACATCCCGCACCGTCTTGGGCAGGATGATCTGGCCTTTGGAGGAGAGCCGGGTTGTGTTCATGACACCGATGTAAGACAAGGTAAGACGGATATCAAGCTGATTGCGATGATGTGAGCTCGCACCGTGATCCGAGACTAAACGTCATCATCCAAAGCACAGCCCACATACGCCGCGACGCCGTATAGCTGCCCGGCCCGGACCTCGAACGCCTTAACGGTCGTGCCCAACAAATCCGATAGCGCGGGACCCAAAGCCCTTTGTATCAGAGCCGATCGCAGCGCATAGGTCGCATGACATTCCAGCCGCGTGCCGCCGGACGGGCCGTCGGCAAAACGCCACGATTCGTCGAACATGCCAAAGATGCTGTCGTTGCAAACGACATGGATGCGAGAAGGAGGCTCCAGCACGGCGCGCGTGCTGAACCGCAGCCGCAGCACGCCGAAACGCACCACCTGATCGACCCACAGCGTGCTGCCGTTCCGGCGGCTGATCCGGGCCGCCGCCACATGGTGCAGGAATTTCGGGTAACTCTCGATGTCCGCAACAAGATCGAACACCTGTTGCGGCGCATAAGGCAGATCGGCACGGGCGAAATACGTCGGCAAGGCGTCTCCGCGTCGTCCCGGACTACGCCGCGTCTTGCAAATACCAGGTCTCGTTCGCGTGCCGCAGCAAATCCGGTTCGCAGCGGCATCGGGCGATGAAATCGCGAACCTCCGCCGTGCGCCACGCACGCCGATAAGCCTCCCACGCCTCCGCCAGCGAGACAAGCCGCAGATCGGCCGGAGAAAACGGTAACGCGTTCAACAACTTCACCCGGCCGTTCGGCACCACCAGCAGCATCGCCTGAGGGCTCTCGATTCGCCGCTCCAGCTCCGTGACGATATCCCACGGGTAAATCGACAGCATCAGGTCGCCGCCCAACGCCACGGCGCGCGCCCGTAACGCCATCGCCGCGTCGTCCCACATCGCCTCGTCGCAGGCCAACGATTCCCACGCCAACGCGGCACGACCGAGGCGCATCAGCGGCCCCGTAACGAACGCGCTGCAGCCGTGCTGCACCGCCAGTTCGTACGTCGGAACGATATCGTGGATGTTCGCCCGCGTCGGGGAAAATACCATCTGGGGCGCCGACCCGCGCGCGACCAGCCGATCGATGGCAGACATGGCGGCGGAGAAGCTGCTGCCGGGGCGGGCCCGTTCGTGCGTTTCAGCCGTCGCGCCGTCCACCGATATCTGGATGCACTGCACGCCCAACGCGGCCAGCCGATCGGCCGCGGCGTCATCGATATGCCGGCCGTTGGTTTCAAGCTTGATGGAAACGCCGGCCGCAGCCAGCCGCTCAAAGATGTCCCAGCAGAACGGCACACCCAAAGGCTCGCCGCCGCCGAACGCGACATACGGAATACCCAGGGCAATCGCCTCGTCAGCGACCCGCAACGATTCGTCGCGCCCCAGTTCGTTCGTCCAACCCTTGTCCGGGCCGGACTCCTCGCAGCACGCAAGGCAGTTGGCTTCACACCGGTTGGTCAACTGCCAGGCGAGAAAGAGCGGGGACCCGTATTCGTCAAGCGATCGCCCGCTCATCGCGGCAACGGATCCGCTCAGGTGAAGCGGATATAGGGCTGCGCCATCACCTGCTCGGAGACGTCCTCAAGCTTCGGGGTCTCCCAGAACGGCAGATCGCTCTTTTGCTTTTTGGCGTGCGCGGTTTCGGCCGCCTTGGTTGTTTCGATGACCGTATCACTCATAGAACTGGTACTCCATCCGAGATTGACCGCCAGATATTGGCGTCCGCATGATGCATGTCACCGTCGATGCCGCGGCGTATCGCGGCGATGACCGTTTCGTTACGCCATGCGGCACGATAACTCTCCCACGCCTCCGTCAGCGTCATGCGGCGCATGTCGGCGCAGACATGCCCGATCGCCGCGGCGACTTTAACCCAACCGTTCGGCAGCACCAGCATCGTTGCCGGCGGAGCGTCCAGGCTATTTTGCAATCCTCCTTCGATTGCAAAGGGATCATGGCAAAACTGCATTGTATCGTCAATGACACGCCGCCGCCGCGCAAGGGTGTCGCGAAACCTTTGGTAATCCTCCGCGGACGGCGCGATCCGGTGCCAAAGCCGAGCCGCGCGGCCGATGCGCATCAACTGGCCGGTGTTGAAGCGGAAGGCGCCGAAGCCGCGGGCGCGTTCGATCACCGCCTCGGCCTCGTGGATGTTCACCCGCGTCGGAGCAAAGGTGACCTCCAGCGGCAAACCCGCGTCCCGCACCGCGCGGCAGGCGGCGTGTGTCTTCGCCAGCGAGGCGCCGGGGCGCTGCCGCCCGTAGACATCCTGCGTATCGCCATCCAGGCTGATCTGGATCGAGCGTATCGGCAGGCGGGCCAGCCGCTCGGCTTCGGCCAAGCCGAAACGCTGGCCGTTGGTCTCGATCTTCAGCATCACGCCGGCGCGGCCGAGGAACTCCGCGACGTCGAAAAAATGCGGGACGATCAGCGGTTCCCCGCCGCACAGCATGACATAGGGCACCCCGGCGCGGACGATCTCGGCGGCCAGCGCCATTGCCTCATCCGCGTCCAGTTCATCCGCCACCCGCTTGCCGGGGGCCGAATCGGTGCAGCAATGCAGGCAGGCCAGATCGCAATCGCGGGTCAACTGCCACGAGACGAACAGCGGCGCCCCGAGCGAGTCGATCCAGTTCATCGCAACCAGGCGTCGATCGCAACGCCGGCTGTGAACAGCGCCACCGCCACCGCGTAGCAGGCCACGATGCTGCGGATCGCCGGCACGAACAGGCGCGGCGTTTCATAGGTGCCGACGGCCCGCCGCGCGCTGGAAATCAGCAGCGGCAGCGCCAGCAGCGTGGCGAGGCACAGTGGCGGAAACACCCGCTCCACAACGCCAACCAGCGCGATCAGCAACGCCGCCGAGGCCAGACCAAGATAAAGCCAGACCGCACGCTTGCGGCCCAGCCGCACGACAAGGTTGCGCTTGCCGACAAGGCGATCCTGATGAAAGTCTGGAATCGCGTTCACCACGGCCAGCGCCATGATCAGGCAGCCGGGCACCAGGGACGCCCATAACGCACCCCACGCCAGCACATGCGCATGCAGATACAGGCTGCCGAGCACCATCCACGGCCCATATGACAAAGCGATCACCGTCTCGCCCAGCCCGCGATAGGCCCAGCGTATCGGCGGCGCCACATAGAACACCGCCGCCAGCCCCCCAAGCACCGCGAACAGCAAGATCGGCCACCCGGCCAGCAGGGTCAGGTAAATGCCGATCGCCAGCGCGCCGGCAAACCCCGCGACGCCGAGCCACAGCACCGCGTCCGACATCGGCGGCAAATCGTCCGGGTTGAACACCCGGTCGGTGCCCATCCGCGAATCGAAATACTCGTTGAACGCCTCGACCCCGACCACCGCCAGCACCACACCGCCCAGCCCGCCCCAGAACACGGACGCGTCGATCGTGCCGTTGATCCGGTACGCCCAGGCGGCGCCGAGCAGATAGGGCAGCAGGCCCGCATAGAGAAAGAACCGGTAGCGGACCAGGCTCAGGACACGCAGCAGCCGGTGCAGCGGCCGTGCGTGCGGCGGGGTCAGAGATAGATCCATTGGTGTAGCAACGAGGTCGCGTTCGGATCACGCTCCAGCGCCTCGACAAACTCCGCCACCCGCGGGTCCTGCCAGCAGCGCTGGAAGTTGGCCCAGATCTCCAGCAGCGACTGCTTGCGCAGGTCGCCGCAGACGAAGGGCAGGGCGTTGATCAGCTTGACCAGTCCGTTTGGCAGGACGATCAGCAGCGCCGCCGGATTGTGCAGCCGGTAGCGCAGCTCCTCCAGCAGGCCCATCTCGTGGAAATGCACCCGGGTGCGGCCCTCGTACTCGATTGCCTTCTCGCGCAGGGTGTCGAACAGCACCTCGTACTGCTCTTCCGTCGGATTGAGCTTCGCCCAGGTCTTGACGGCGTTGCCGGTGTACATCGTTCGGCCGGTGTAGAAGCTTTCAGCGCCCACCCTGGCGGCCAGATCGACCGCATCGCCGATCTCGTGCGCGTTGAAGCCGGTCGGGGAGTAGTTGATCTCGATCGGCACCTGCGCCTTCTGCAGGTTGTGCAGGCCTTCGATCACCAGCTCGAAATTGCCGCGTACGCGCATGCGGCGGAACGATTCCGGCGTCGTGCCGTCCAGGCTGACCTGAACCGCCTTGACGCCGAGTTCCTTCAGCCGCGCGCAGGCGTCGGGAGTCAGGTAATGCCCGTTGGTCTCGATCTTGAGCTGGGCGCCGCGGGAGCAGGCGTACTCGACCATCTCAAAGAAATGCGGGTGGGCCATCGGCTCGCCGCCGGAGAACGACACATAGGGGACGTCGTTGTCGATGATCTGGGCCAACACGTCGAAGGTTTGTTCCTTCGATAGCTCATCGGGAAACGCCTTGCCAGGGCCGCTTTCCTCAATGCAATGCAGGCAGGCAAGGTTGCACTCGTTGGTCACCTGCCATGCCACATACAGCGGCGACCGCAAAGTGCCGGAGGTGGTCATGGCCGGCGTTTTCTTCGGGATCAGGCTGGCGGGAAGCGGCGTGACGCCGGTGATCTGGCTCATGCCGCGGTGTCTTCCACCAGGCCCTTTTCGCGCAAATCGCCAATCAGCGCCGCGACGTCATGCTCGATCGAACCGGCCGGGGCCTGGAAGCGATCCGCCAGGCGCTGCGTAAGCTGCGCGACATCGCAGCCCGAGCCGAGCTCCTTGATCACGGCCGCGGCCGTGGGGTTCAGGGTGTAGACCTTCTCCGTCCGGGTTTCGAACAGCACCCCGCCGAACCGTTCCTCGCGGAACTTGACGTATTTACCAAGCTGCATGTCAGCACCTGTTAACCGATGAAATAAACCCGCGCGTTTGAAGCCCTGTTTCTCGTGTGTGCGGCCAGCGCCTGCCAACCCGCTCATGAGCCTCCGTCCGGGCAGCGGGCTGTCGTTTGCCGCTGCCATCTCCGCCGCAAATTTATTGCGGCGCACTATGATGGGGGCGCATCCGGGGGTCAACCCATTGAGTTTCATCGCTGGATTGCCTCACCGGCGGGTGCTCGCCACCTGTGCGCAACCCGCCCATTCAGTTCGCCAGCGCATAGCGGATCGTGACGGTCAGCGTGGCGGTCTGCTGCGGCATCCCGGCCGGAAACGGCGGCACCGTCGCATCGGCCACCATCTTTTCCGCCGCGGAATCAAGCAGCGGGGAACCGGCGCTGCTAACCACCGAAACGTTCAGCACGCGGCCCGACCTGTCAGCGGTGAACCGCAAGCCCACGCTGCCCTCCTCCCGGCGTCGCCGCGCCAGTTCGGGATAAACTTTATGAGCCGCCAGCCACGCAGCCAGGGATCGCTGCCAATCCGCGCCGATCGGCGCCTCCGCGGCGGGCTGGGAGGGACGCGGCGCGACGGTGGCGTCCGCGGTCCTGGATGGCTCCGCGATCCGGGCGGGCTCGGCAAATTTGGTCTTTGCTACCGGCCGGTGGACCGGCGGTGGCTTAGGCGGTGCCGCGGGTTTTTCCTCGGCGCGCGGCGCCGGGGATGGCGGTTGCGCCGGCTCGGGCGGCTGTTCGACCGTCCGCGCCGGGGTTTCAGGCGCCATCGCGTCCGGATGTTCCACCGCCTCCGGAGGGCGTGGCACTTCAGGCGATGCGGCCGGTTCAGCGGCGGGGTACGGCGGAGCTTCCGGCGGCTCGAACACCAGGGTGACCGTCTGATCTTGCGGCGGCGACGGCGTAGGAGGCTCCCTGACGAATGCCAGAGTCAGCGCGCACACCGCAACATGCAAGAGTATCGCGGCCCCGATCGCCAGCACGGGTGGACGCGTCCCATGCGCCGCGCCCGGCCAGCGCACATCTCCCGCAGCCGTCAGCGCCAGCCGATCGGCCTCGAGTGGATCGGTAAACAGGATTTTGCTGACCAGCATATCGTTGTTTTACTTATGTGCCTTTGACGGTCCGGGAGGCCGGCGCGGCTGCGCCATCTCCCCCTTGGCCGCATTCATCCCCTGCATCCATCTATACGGGGTTGCCGCGCCCGCGTCAGCCCTTGTTGAGGAAAAACGGCGACGGCGGCGGCGGCCGCATCAGCGCGACCAGCAGCAGGCACAGGAACGCCCCGCCCGCCGCGGCCAGAAACCCGTCGATATAGGACAGTACCGAGGCCTGCTGCGCCACCGCCGTCGCCAGCAGTTTCGCGGCACGCCCCGCCGCCTCCGCGGCATCCGCCGTATGCGCCGCCACCGCCCCCTGATACTCGGCCAGCCGATCGGCCGTTTGCGTGGCAAGGCTGTCGATGTGCAGGCCGACAAGGTTGGAGTGGACCTGCTCGCGTACCCGCACAAAGGTCTGCATGAACGCGGTGCCGAGCTCGCCGCCGAACAGGCGGCTGATTTGCAGCAGGCTGCCGATGGCGAGCGCGTCGATCGGATTCATGCTGCGGATGATCAGCGCCAGCAGCGCGGTCAGGGCGAAAGACTGGCCCACGGCCTGCAAAATCTGCGAGGGCAGGAAGTCTTCCGTCGCCCACTCGCTGGTCAGGTCGGTCCCCATCCAGCAGGCGACACCAATCAGCGCGGTGCCGAGGGCCAGGATCCAGCGGGCGTCGATCCGGCGCAACAGCGCCGCCAGCGGCAGGGCGATCACCAGTTGCGGCAGCGCGATCCAGAGCAGGACGGTGCCGACCTGCAGCTCGCGGAAGTTCTGCACGGTCTGCAGGTAGGTGGGGATGATGTAGGCGGTGGACAGAATGATGAAGCGGAAGCCGGCCAGCAGTAGCAGGAGCAGCAGCAGGTTGCCGCGCAGCAGCTTGGTCAGGTTGAGGAACGGGCGCGGCGTGGCGATCTCGCGGAAGATGAACGCCAGGGTGACCAGCCCGCCGGACAGCAGCAGGCCGACAATCAGCCCGTTGCCAACCCAATCGAGCCGGTTGCCCTGGTCGAGGCCGGCGTACAGCAAGGCGAAGCCGATGATGGCGTAGGCGAGGCCCGGCCAGTCCAGGTCCCGCGCAAGCGCCATGTTGATGTTTTCGCGCGGAACGCCGAACGAGATGCAGGCGAACATCACCGGCAGCGCGACGCAGTATTGCCAGTCGATCCAGTGCCAGGAGCCGGTCTCGGTGTACCAGCCCTCCAGCGAGGCTGCGACGTTCTGCGACAGCTCTGAGTTCATCGCGTAGAGGGCGACGCCGTACATGACCAGCCGCGGCGGCAGGCTGCGCACGACGAAGCTGATGGTCAGCGGGATGAACGTGCCGGAGCCGATGCCGCCCATCACCTGCATCGCCAGGAAGGCATTCAGGTTCGGCGACAACGGCCCGAGCAGGCTGGAGATGAAGGTCAGCGCCATGCCGAGCAGCAGCACGCGGCGCACGCCCAGGATGGCGCCGGCATAGGGCGAGGCCACACCGGCGATCATCTGGCCGATGCCGAAGCTGGTGGTGATCCAGGCGCCCTCGTCGAACCCGGCATGCAGGCCGCCGCGCAGGTCCAACAGCCCGAAGGTGGTGACACGGCTGGACAGCGTCGCCACGATCGAGCCGATGAGGACGCCCAGGATGCCGACATAGCAGCGCAACGAACCAGCGCTGAGGCGGGGGTGGTTGTCGGCGACGCCCTGCAGCGCGCGTCCGGCTGCGGTGAGGGGCGCGAGGTGCTGGCTCATGGGGCTGGACGAGTGGGGCCGAGGCAGCGTGCGTCCACCCAATCTCCGGGGCGGGCGGGCGCTGTCGCCAGGCCTGTGGCGGCAAACTTCTTCTTCACGGTCCTTCTTGATCCCGACGGTCCGACACGATCAGCATCAAGGTGACGGCACGGCTCCCTAGCCGTCAATAACCGGCGGCGCGGGATAACGCGCTCGTCAGTGCACGTCCGGTGCTGTCCCGCCGTGCTGCTTCCGCAGTTCCCGCTTCAACAGTTTGCCCGCCGTGTTGCGCGGCAGGTTGTCCACGAACAGGATTTTCTTCGGCAGCTTGTACGGCGCAAGATGTTCCCGGGCGAGCGCCAGCAACCCGGCTTCATCAGCCTCATGACCCGGCCGCAACACGACAAATGCGGTCACCGCCTCGATCCATTTCTCGTCCGGCAGCCCGACCACCGCCACTTCCGACACGGCGGGATGGGTGAACAGGACCTCCTCGACTTCCCGGCTCGCCACCAGAACGCCGCCGGTGTTGATCACGTCGCGGATGCGATCGACGATGTACAGGTATCCATCCTCGTCGAAATAGCCGACATCGCCGGAGTGGAACCAGCCGCCGGCGAACGCCTCCGCGGTTTCCTTCGGCTTGTCCCAGTAACCGACAAGCAGATGCGGCGAGCGGTGCACGATCTCCCCGTGCGCGCGCGGCGGCACGTCGTTCATGTCCAGGTCGACCACCCGGGTTTCCACGTTCAGGCAGGGCCGCCCGCAGGAGGCCGGCCGCGCGTCATGCTCCTCGGGCCGCAGCATGGTTGCCAGCGGCGCGATCTCGGTCTGGCCATAACAATTGTAAGGACGCGCGTTCGGCAACCGCTGCCGCAGTTCGTTCAGCACCGGGACCGGCATGATGGATGCGCCGTAGTAGACTTTCTCCAGCGAGGACAGGTCGCGCGCGGCGAAGTCCGGATGGCGCAGCAGGCTGATCCAGACGGTGGGCGGGGCAAAGAACGAGGTGATTCGCTCCTGCTCGATCAACCGCAGAACGAGCTCCGGCACCGGCGCCTCTATCAGGATGGTGCGTGCGCCCACCAGAAGCTGCGGCATGGTGAAGGCGTGGGTTTGCGCTGTGTGATACAGCGGCAGCGCGGCCAGGGCGCGGTCGTATTCCGTGAAATTCATCGCCGGGATGACCGAGTAGTACTGCGACATCATCGCCTTGTGCGTCATCATCGCACCCTTCGGCGCCGCCGTCGTGCCGGATGTATAGACGATCTGCCCGAGGCTGTCGTCTTCCAGGTCCGGTTCCACGCCGGCCGGCGCATCCGGATTCAGGGCGATCGGGATGACATCCTCCAGCCGCATGGAGGCGACGCCGATCCCGGCCAGATTGCCTTTCAGCGCCGCACCGGCCACGATGAGGCGGGAGCCGGACTGGCGCACGATGTATGACAGCTCCTCACCGGTCAGCGCGTAGTTTACCGGCACATGCACGAAGCCGCCGCGCACGCAGGCCAGCCAGGCGATGAAATAGGCGTCGGAGTTTCGGCCATACGCCGCGATCCGGTCGCCCGGGCTGATGCCGCTATCCGCAAAGTGCCGGGCCAGCCGATTGGCGGCGAGGTCCAGGGCGTTGAACGACCAGTCGCGGTCGCCGAACACCAGGGCTGAGCGGTCGCGGAACAGCCGAGCCGCGCGCCGCAGACCGTCTCCGACCGTGTTGCGGCGCATCAGCTCCATCTTACGCCACCGCTTCGGCTTCGATCTCCACCACGAACCGGGGATCGGCCAACCCCGCGACAAACAACAGGGTGGAGGCCGGGGCGTGCTCCCCGAACACCGCGGCGCGGGAGGAGCGGAAGGAGTCGAGCAACCCGCGGTCGGTCAGGAAGATCGTCGTCTTGACGATGTTCTCGACCCCCATGCCGTTGGCCGACAGCACGGCGCGGAGATTGGCAAAGGCCTGGGCGATCTGGCCTTCCCCGCTGGATGGCACCGTGCCGTCGAGGGCCACGCCAACCTGGCCGGATACGATCAGGCGGCGGGCATCGCCGCTGACGCGGATGGCATGGGTGTAGCCGACGGGTTCGCGCACGGCGGGCGGATTGCTTCGGGTGATGAGGGCAGCCATCTGGGTCTCCCTGTTTTGCTGCGGGTCACACTCCCGCACTTTGTTCCCGATGAACAGCAAATCGGCGGCCTTGACAACGGGTTTGCCGCCGTGACCACCCCAAATGCTCGGGATCGACTGCCATGGAGAGTGCGCCAGACATTTTTTTCTTGCGTCCGGCCAACGCTTTGCCGTAGAACGAGGGCGAACAAACAAAGAACACTCTACCCAAAACGGAACCTGCCATGAGCCAGATCGCTGAACCCTCGCCTCGCCTGCGTGAACAGACCGCCGCTGCTCTTGCGCCTTTCTTCATGGATGGCGCGGGCACCGCTGCCGACATCGCCAACGCGACCGCCGCGGCAGCGCAAATGCTGGAGGACTATCGCCCGAAAACGCCGAAGGAATTGCAGCTTGCTGCGCAGATCGTGGCCTTCAACTTCGCCGTTCTGGCGTGTCTCGGCGCCGCCGCGACCGTGCGGAGCCAGGATCTGGACGTGATGCTCGACCTGCAGGACAGCGCCATCGCGCTGGACAAGCTGTCCGACAAGAGCACCAGGGCGCTGGAGGCGCGGCAGCGGGAACGGGAACGCGCGCCCGAGCGGCTGACCGCGGCGAATACGCAATGGGACAATGCCGCGTTCCAGAGCGCCATAGGCCGGGCGCTGGAGAAGTTCCTCTACGCGAACAGCAAAGTGCCCGTTGTGCGGGAGATGCCGCGGGTTGCGGAGAAGCCGGCGAAATTGCCCATACTGTCGGCGGAGCCGATGACGTTGTCGGTTCTGGCGCGGCGGGGCAGCGCGGCGGATGGCCGGAGCGGCCGTCGGTCCGCGCCGCGGACGCGGCAGTAGGGGACGCTTTTCGTGCCATCGCGTGGCGCGTCCGCTCAGCGGACACCCGCCATGGTCCGCTGCGATACCGCTCCGGTGGCGCGGCCAAACAGGGTCGGCCGTTTGGAGCGGATGGCGTTCACTATCAGCAAGGTGCCGGACGTGGACGACCAAGCGTGACCGATCCCGTCCACAACGAACGGATCAAACTGATCTCGGCCCTGTTCAATACGATGGCCAATACCAGTTTCACGGTCGGCGTTGCAGCACCTATCGCCACGGCGGTCTTCTACAAGCAGTCCATCTGGACATTAGTTGCCGGTTTGTTGCATCTTCTCACTCAGGCGATTCTTGGAAGGCTTCGCGCATGACCGAGTTCGATTGGCTCTGTCTGGTGATCATGCCGCTGTTCGTCGTCATTGTCGGTGGCGTCGGTTTTTGGGCTGCCCGCCGGTTCATTCCGTAAGTCGCAATCGGGCTTGGCAGTACCTTTGGTCTCCTCGGTAAGGCTTGGTTCGTCCGGATCACCTGCCAGGGCACCTGACGGCATAATACCAACCGGCGATGACGTTGACTCTCCGGCCGCGCCGCCTCGTCATGCCGACGGAGCATGCCCCGGCGAAGGCCGGGGGTCGGCATCCACGCCTTTTGGCTGCACAAACAAGGGCGTGCATGGCGGACCTGCGCCCGCCATGACGGCGGACGCGACCGTGCCGATGGGTCAAGGTCAACGCCGGTTGGTATAAGTCGCGGGCGATCCCCCGGATAGTCGGGGGCGGGCCATAACGAATAGGGGGTTCAACTGCTGCCGATAAGAATCCCGACTCCGAACACCAGCGCGCCGCCGAACGCGACCTGAAGCGTTGCCGACAGCGGCGGAGTGTCCATGTATTTCCAGCGTATCCAGGAAATGACCGCCAGTTCCACGATGACCACCCCGATGGCAACCGCCATCGCAGTCCAGAAATGCGGGATCAGGAACGGCAGCGTGTGTCCGATGCCACCCGCGGTGGTCATCAGGCCGCAAATGCCTCCGCGTATCCACGGCGCACCGCGTCCGGTGAGGCTGCCATTGTCGGACAGCGCCTCCGCAAATCCCATCGAAATACCCGCGCCGACGGACGCGGCCAAACCCACCAGGAATGTTTGCCAGGTGTTGTTCGAGGCGAACGCCGCCGCGAACACCGGCGCCAGAGTGGAAACCGACCCGTCCATCAGCCCGGCGAGGCCCGGCTGGATGAACCGCAGCACAAAGGCCTGGCGGGCATGCGCATCTTCCTTCCGGCGCACATTCTCCGGCAGGTTCTCCTCGCGCAATTGGTCTGCCCGGTGCTCATGTTCGACTTCCGCGTCGGCGAGATCGCCGAGCAGCTTGCGGATCGTCACGTCCTCGCTGCGCGCCGCGGCCCGGCGGTAGAATCCCTGGGTTTCGGTCTCCATGTCCTCGGCGAGGTTGCGCACCGCATCGAGGTTCAGCGGCAGCATCTGCCAGACCGGCTTGTGCTGGACGAAGCCGCGCACGTCCTGGCGGCGGATCAGCGGGATATGCTCGCCGAATTTCTTCCGGTACACATCCAGCAGCCGGTGGCGGTGGCCGGATTCCTCGGCTGCCATCTTCGAGAACACGGCGGCGCTGCCGGGATACTCGCCGCGGAGTCCCTCGGCGATGTCGAGGTAGATGCGGCCGTCCTCTTCCTCGTTGGCGATTGCCAACGCGAGGATTTCACGTTCGGTCAGGTCGGAGAAATTTCGCATGGCCCGGAATGTGGCGGAACCGGCCGGGTCGTCAAGTGATCATCGTAATGATGAGAATGCTTCTCAAACAGCGCCCTGCCCTCAGGACGCCCGGCCTTTCACCGGCTTGGTGTCGTTCGCGGCAACCGGGCTGATCACGCTGGCGATCGTCTCGCGCAGCACTGTCACCTTCAGGTTGGGCGCGATCTCAACCTCGATCTCGGTGGGCGGGATCTGCTTGCCGTCCTTGTCCTGCACCATCGGCACGCGCTGCACCGTCCCGATGATGCCGCCGCCGGTGACCACCTTGTCGCCGCGCTTCAGCGCCAGCAGCATCGCACGCATCTCTTTCTGCTTCTGCTGCTGCGGGCGGATCAGCAGGAAATAGAACACGGAGAAGATCAGAACCAGCGGCGCGAACTGCACGACGCTCCCCAGCGCCCCGTTCAGGTCTTGCGCGTAAGCGGGGGAAATCAGCGTAAACGGGTTCATCGGAACACAAGTCCTTGCGGTGAGTCGGGGCGGACCATAGTTTCCGCCCCTCTTTCGTCAAGCTGTCTGGATGAAGCCCGCATGGAACAACGCCTGATCGACCTGGTGACCCGCATCGCCGACGCGCTGGAGCGTCTGGCGCCGCCGCCAGCCGCACCGCTCGACCTGGCGCAGGCGGATGCGTTCGTCTGGCATCCGTCGCCGCCGCACCTCGCCCCGGTCCGCAAGATCTCCCGCGTCGACATCGCCCTGCTGAAGGGCGTCGATCGGCAGAAAGGCATCCTGGTGGAGAACACGCTGCGCTTCGCCCGCGGCCTGCCGGCCAACAACGCCATGCTGTGGGGCGCGCGTGGCATGGGCAAATCCTCGCTGGTGAAGGCGACCCACGCGGTGGCGAACCAGGAGAACCCCGGCTGCCTCGTGCTGGTGGAAATCCATCGCGAGGACATCCGCACGCTGCCGGACCTGCTGAACCTGCTGCGGGCGGAGGACCGCCGCTGCCTGATCCTGTGCGACGACCTGTCGTTCGAGAAGGAGGACGCCGACTACAAGGCGCTGAAGTCGGTGCTGGATGGCGGCATCGAGGGCCGCCCGCACAACGTGCTGTTCTACGCCACCTCGAACCGCCGGCATTTGATGCCGCGGGACATGATCGAGAACGAACGCTCCACCGCGATCAACCCGAACGAGTCGATCGAGGAAAAGGTGTCGCTGTCGGACCGGTTCGGCCTGTGGCTCGGGTTCCATAACTGCGACCAGCCGACATTCCTGGCGATGATCGACGGCTATGCGGCGGATATCGGCCTGCCGATCACGCAGGAGGATCTGCATGCTGAAGCGGTGGAATGGTCGGTCACCCGCGGCGCCCGGTCCGGCCGGGTGGCGTGGCAGTTCATCCAGGAGATGGCGGGGCGGCTGGGTGTCGCGGGGACTGCGTAGACGTCCTAGCGGATCACAAATCAGCACACGTTAATAAAAAATTTACCCCGGCCGCATACCGATAGTCTGGCAGAGACGGGACCGGGGTTTCCATGGCGGCATCTAATGTAAAGCAGTCCACGCGGCAAGTCCTTTTGTCGCGAGGTGCCGCATGAGCGGCCCGGGATCGCTGGAAGACGCGCTGTCGCACGAACGGTTCGGCCGCAATCTGGCGTGGGCGGGCGGCGACCGCGACCGGGCGCTCGAACTTTACGCCTTGAATATCCGCCTATCAGAGGCGCTGTATCCGCCGCTTCAGATGCTCGAAGTCGTGCTGCGCAACCGCATCCACGCGATCCTGTCGGAAGCCCGCCACCCCGCCTGGTTCGCCGAGGACGGCTTCCTGCGCGTGCCGCACCAGGCGGTCCAGATCGCCACCGCGACCGAGGAACTGCTGCGGGAAAAGAAGCAACCGACTCCCGCCGGAATCATTTCTGCGCTGACGTTCAGTTTCTGGACCACGATGCTCGGCCCGGCCTACGAAACCCTCTGGCAAACCGACCTGCACCGCATCGGCCGCCGGGAGGACGGCAAGGGGTTGCGCCGCAAGGACTTCTCCGGCCCGCTGACGCCAATCCGGCTGTTGCGCAACCGCATCGCGCATCATGAGCCGATCCTGGCGTGGAATTTGCCGCAGCATCATGCGCCGATGGTGCGGATCACGTTCTGGCTTTCGGTCAGCGCGGCGGGCTGGTGCGAAGATCTCGACCGGTTCGAACGGATCTATCCTCTGGAGAGACTTCGGCTGCTCGGCGAATAGGCCGCACCCGCGGCGTCGGGCTTCACGCCGCCCGCCACCCTGCCATACTGACGCAAACAACCAAAAGGAAACGCCGGGATGCGCAGCGCCGTCATCGTCTCCACCGCCCGCACGCCCATCGGCCGCGCCTATCGAGGGGCGTTCAACGACACCCAGAGCCAGGCGCTTGGCGGCCACGTGATTGCGCAGGCGGTCCAGCGCGCCGGGGTCGATCCGGCGGAAATCGAGGACGTCGTGATCGGTGCCGCGCTTCAGCAGGGCGCGCAGGGCTTCAACCTCGCGCGCCAGGCCGCCCTGCGCGCCGGACTGCCGGACAGCGTCCCTGGCATGTCGGTCGATCGTCAGTGCGCCTCCGGACTGATGGCGATCGCCACCGCGGCGAAGCAGATCATCCACGACGACATGCAGATCGCCGTGGGCGGCGGGCTGGAATCGATCTCGCTGGTGCAGACCAGCGCGATCAACCGCAGCCGCAGCCAGGATCCGGACCTGCTCGCCCGGCTACCGGGCCTTTACATGACCATGATCGAAACCGCGGAACTGGTCGCGGAACGCTACGGTATTTCACGTGAGGCGCAGGACGCCTACGCGCTGCAATCGCAGCAGCGCACCGCCGCGGCGCAGCAGGCCGGCCGCTTCGACAACGAGATCGTGGCTCTGCCAACGGAGATGGTGGTCACCGACAAGGCCACCGGGGAAATCAGCCGCAAACCGGCGTCGCTGACGAAGGACGAAGGCAACCGGCCGGAAACCACGCAGGACGGCCTCGCGAGGCTGGAGCCGGTCTTCGCCAACGGCCAGGTGGTGAAGCAGGGCAGGTTCATCACCGCGGGCAATGCCTCGCAGCTATCCGACGGCGCCTCCGCCGCGGTGCTGATGGAGGAGGCGGAGGCATCTCGCCGCGGCCTGCACCCGCTCGGGATTTATCGCGGCATGGCGGTGGCGGGATGCGCACCCGACGAGATGGGCATCGGCCCGATCTTCGCCGTGCCCAAGCTGCTCGACAGGCACGGCCTGCGGGTCGAGGACATCGATCTGTGGGAACTCAACGAGGCCTTCGCCTGCCAGGTGGTGTATTGCCGCGACCGCCTCGGCATTGACGCCGATCGGCTGAACGTTAACGGCGGCGCGATCTCCATCGGCCATCCCTACGGCATGTCCGGGGCGCGCATGGTCGGCCATGCGCTGATCGAGGGGCGGCGACGCGACGTCCGGTTCGTCGTGGTGACGATGTGCGTCGGCGGCGGCATGGGCGCGGCCGGCCTGTTCGAGGTGGCCTGACGTACCGATCGATCCTCGGATCGAGGTGCGTTATGGCACGGCGTGTCCGCAGCGCTACCGGGTTTCCCGAAACCTCGCCATTCCATCCGCGACACCCTGTTTCACGCTGCCCGGCCGCAGGCCGAGCGCCGCCTCGATGTCGGCGCCGATAAGCGACCCTCCCAGGGCCGGGACCACGACCGCCGCGATCATCCGGCCAACCGCATTCAGCCCGCCGGCCCGCTCCCCCGCATCGCCCTCGGCAAGTCCGCCTGCGAGATCGGCCATCATCGCGTAAAATGGCGTCAGCCGATGGCCGGCGCCGGTCGCCACCAGCCAGGCGATCAGACGGCCCGCGCCGCCAGCGGCCAAAGCGTCGAACACGACATCGACCACGTCGCGCGGGCTGATCTCATTCGCCCGCAGCCTGGCAACCGCGGCAGCCGTCGCGAGGGTGAGATCTTCGATGATCGAGGCGATCAGGGCGGTATGCAGCGCGGCCACGGTGCCGAAATGGTAGGTCACGTTGCCGTGCGTAACTCCCGCCCGAACCGCTACCGCTTTCAACGTGATGGCGTGCGGACCCTCGATGCGCAGCACATCGCGCGCCGCCTGGATCACCTCGGCCCGCATCGCGGCGGGCGGATGGCGACGACGCACGCCCTTAACAGATCGTGCGCCATCTGCTACTGTCATCAGTGACAATATGCCGGCGCTGTCCATAAGGATCAAGCTATGCCGCTCCTGCCCCCCAACACTTACGAGTACGAGGTCTGCGTCGCGGCGAACGAAATAGACGAAATGGGCCACGTCAACAATGCCGTCTACCTGACCTGGGTGCAGGCGGCGGTGCTGCGCCACTGGCGCCGCCTGGTGCCGAAGGAGGTCGCCGCGGCGCATCTCTGGGTCGCCCTGAAACACGAGATCAGCTACCTGCGCCCGGCATTGCTGGACGACCATATCGTGGTCAAGGTGATGCTGCAGAAATTGCAGGGCGCCCGCGCGTTCTACAAGACGATCATCAACCACGGCGATGATGTGCTGGTGGAGGTCGAAAGCTGCTGGTGCTGCCTGGATTCGGCCACGCGCAAGCCGGTTCGCCTGGCCCGCGATATCGTCGCCCGCTTCCTGCCGTCAGAAGTTCCGCGCCACGGTTGACGCCACGGGTTTGCCGGGGCTTCGTTCTTCGGTTGCCATGGCCCGTCCGGGCCACTGTTCGCCGGACCTGCCGGAATAGCTGACCCGAACAAGCCGCGAGGCCGTCAACAAACCTTGCCAGCCCGCCAGGCCCGGTCCAATGCTGCCCGCAAAGCAAATCGGGGAGCCGCCCATGCCTGTCGAGACCGTCATTGCCGCCGCCCGCGACTTCCTGGGGGATCGCATCACCACCAATGCGGCGCTGCGGGACCAGCACTCGCACGGCGAGGACACACAACCGCACGTCCAGCCCGACGCGGTGGCGTTCATCGAAACTTCGGACGAAGCCGCCCGCCTGCTGGCGCTGTGCCACGGGGAGCACGTCGCCGTCGTGCCGTTCGGGGCCGGGACGTCGCTCGAGGGCCACGTGACGCCGGTGCGGGGCGGCATCACGCTGGATCTGTCGCGGATGAACCGAATCCTGGACGTCAGCCAGCCCGACATGGATTGCCGGGTGGAGGCCGGGGTGACGCGGGAGCAGTTGAACACGCATCTGCGCGACCTCGGGCTGTTCTTCCCGGTCGATCCCGGGACGGCGGCGTGCACCATCGGCGGCATGTCGGCGACCCGCGCTTCCGGCACCAACGCGGTGCGCTACGGCACCATGCGGGACAACGTCATGGGCCTGACCGTCGCGATGCCGGACGGGCGGCTGATCCGCACCGGCGGGCGCGTGCGCAAATCTTCGTCCGGCTACGACCTGACCCGGCTGTTCGTCGGGTCGGAGGGCACGCTTGGGGTGATCACAGAAATCCAGTTGCGCCTGCACGGCATACCGGAGGCGGTGTCGTCCGCGACCTGCCAGTTCCATACCCTGCGCGATGCGGTCGAAACGGTGATCGCCATCCTCCAGCACGGCATCCCGGTGGCGCGGATGGAGTTGCTCGACGACTCGCAGATTGCCGCCTGCATCGCCTACTCGAAGCTGGAAGGCCTGCAGGTGCTGCCGACTTTGTTCTTCGAGTTTCACGGCACACCCAACGGCGTCGCCGAACAGGCCGGCCAGGCGGAGGAGATCGCAGCCGGGTTCGAGGGCCTCGGCTTCGCCTGGGCAACCGATCCGGCGGTGCGCTCCAGGCTATGGCAGGCGCGGCACGATGCCTATTGGGCGGCGCTGGCCTGGAAGCCGGGGCACAAGGGCCTGGCGACCGATGCGATCGTGCCGATCAGCCGGCTGAACGAGGCGATTTTGGGAGCGAAGGCGGATATCGCGGCGTCGGGTCTGGCGGCGCCAATCGTCGGCCATGTCGGCGACGGGAATTTTCATACGGTGATCATGGTGCCGCCGGAGCCGGACGGGCTGGCGCGGGCCTGGGAACTGGACAAGAAGATCGTCGCCCGGGCGCTGTCTCTGGGCGGTTCATGCAGCGGGGAGCACGGCGTCGGCATCGGCAAACGCGAATTTCTGGAGCAGGAACACGGCGCCGAGGCGCTGACCGTGATGCGGGCGGTGAAGCAGGCGCTCGACCCGCGCGGCATCATGAACCCCGGCAAAATCTTTCTGAACTAAGGCGACGCCCGAGAATAAGCGAATCGGGCGGTTGACTTTGTTTCGTCATGGCCCGGACAAGCCGCACACGCGCTAACATAAGGGCTGTCGGCACGGCCGCAGCCTCCGTGTCATGGCCGGACTAAATCCGGCCATGACACACTGGGACGGGCCGCCGTCTCCCGGCTTATGGTAGCGCCTATGCGGACAAGCCGGGCCAGGACGGTCTTCGGGACCTTGCCCCTTGAAGCGGTAGTTCTTGGGCGTCGCCTAAGCCGCGATCGGCCCTCGGGCCGTGCGGCGGCGGACGGCTTTGCGCAGCCTGCGGGCGAAGGATATCGCGGCGGGCTCAGGGTCGGGCTGTTGCGCGTCGCCGTCGATGACCGACAAAGCGTCAGCCAGCGCCCCGATGCCTTTCCGCATCGCCAGTATCGGCCGGGCCAGAGACGGACGCCAGTTCGGCAGGATGGTGCTCTCGGCGGTCTGGAACGGACTGACGATGGCTGCCGGCGGGGCGGATTCACCCGCATACCCGGTGTCGCTGTAGACAAGCGTCCCACCGCTCCAGATCTCCATCCCGCTGAACATTCCCCCGGCCGATCGGCTGGCCATCAGGCTGCGAGCGTGCGTCAATGCACTGGCAAGCGTATCGACATCGACATCGTCGCCCCGGGCGATGCGTCCGTTTCGGATGAGGTAGCAGCGATACATGGCGATCACCGGAAGCCCTAAGTTGTTGGCAAGAACATTTAGAGCACGTTATGCGGGAAATTACAAGATGATTTGATAATACGGTGGTATTATTTTGTTAATACTATTGCGTTTCGCCGCGCAGGGATTGAGGGTTGCCGGCCGCGCCGCCGCCCGCCACGCTCGGCGTGTTTACCAGCGCGGAGAATGTCCATGCCCGATCTTTTGGAGACTGTCGAAGACGGCGTCGCCACCCTGACCCTCAACCGGCCCGAAAGTCTGAACGCGCTGTCCGAGAACATCCGTGTGGGTTTGCTGGAAGCCATCCAGCGTCTCGGCACCGACGATCGCGTGGGCTGCATCGTCCTGACAGGCGCCGGCCGCGGCTTCTGCGCCGGTGGCGACGTGAAGTCGATGGCCGATCGTTCCGGGAGGGTGTTTGAGGAGCGGGCGGAGGGAATCCGGCAGTCGAACCGGATACCGGCGCTGATGCACGCCTCGCCCAAGGTGATCATCGGCATGATCAACGGCGTCGCGGTTGGCGCCGGCCTCAGCATGGCCGCCGCCTGCGATCTTCGCATCGCCAGCGCATCGGCCCGGTTCGGGACGGGGTTTATCAGGATCGGGCTGTCCGGGGATTGGGGCGGGACGTGGACCTTGACGCGGCTTGTCGGCACCGCCAAGGCGCGGGAATTGTTCTTTACGGGAGACATCATCGGCGCGGAGGAGGCGCTGCGCATCGGACTGGTAAATAAAGTGGTGGAGGACGCCGCGCTGATGGACGTTACAATGGCGTTGGCCCGGCGGATCGCGGCGTTGCCGCTGGTGGCGCTGGGGTATACCAAGCGGAATCTTGCCGCCGCCGAAACAGGGGATTTCGCGGCGTCGCTGGAGCTGGAGGCGGTGCATCAGGCGCGCTGCTCGCAGACCGAGGACCACCGGGAGGCGGTGGCGGCGTTCAAGGAGAAGCGGCGGCCGGTGTTCCGGGGGCGCTGACGGCGGGGACGGCAGGCCCCGATCACGCACGCGGTTTTAAAGCCGATCGCGTCGGTTCGATCGCGGCCTGGTCGAGTTCGTCCTCGGAGACATCTTTACTGGCCTTTGCGGTGGCGTTTCCCTGAAATCCGGAGGGACCATGGGAACGGGGAATCCGCAACACAAGCGCCGTGCTACCGGATCGCGCCTGTCATTGTATTATCCACGGAAACGATTAAGCTTCCGCAATCGCTGATTGGCCCGCCACCGGCGGCCTGCGACATGGGAGATCAGGGTGAGGAAACCGAAATCGGTGACCGGTGCGAGACTGCGCCGCATGCTGACGGCCGTGGCCTGCGCCGCCGTCGTCATCGGCACCACCCCCGCCCCGCCGCGCGCCCAGCCGGCACCGCCTTCGCAAACCGATCAGGCCGAGGGCTACAGCGCCGAGCAGCTCGACGCCCTGCTGGCCCCGATCGCGCTTTATCCGGATGAGTTGCTGACCCAGGTGCTGATGGCCTCGGTCTACCCGCTGGAGATCGTCGATGCGGCGCGCTGGGTCGAGAACCCGGCCAACAAATCGCTGACCGGAGACGCCCTGACCCGCGCGCTGGTGCCGGTTTCCTGGGACCCGTCCGTGAAGTCGCTGGTGCCGTTCCCGCAGGTGCTGGCGATGATGAACGGCCAGCTCGACTGGACGCAGCAGCTTGGCTACGCCATGGCGGTGCAGCAGTCCGACGTGATGGCCTCGATCCAGCGGCTGCGGCGGCAGGCGCAGATCGCCGGGCAACTCAAGTCGACCGACCAGCAGGTCGTCAGCAGCCAGGGGCAGACGATCGTCATCGCGCCGGCCCAGCCCTCGGTCGTGTATGTGCCGGTTTACAATCCCTCCGTGGTGTTCGGGTCGTGGCCGTATCCGGCCTATCCGCCGGTCTATTTTCCGCCGCCTCCCGGCTATGCGTTCGGCAATGCGTTGCTGACCGGACTGGCGTTCGGGGCCGGCGTCGCGATCACCGCAGGCCTGTGGGGCTGGGCGCGGCCGAACTGGGGCGGCGGCTATGTCAACGTGAACGTCAACCGGTTCAACAGCATCAATGTGAACCGAACGCAGATCAACAACTCCACCTGGCGGGCGAGCAATGTCGCGAACCGGCCGGGAGGTGCAGGCTTCCGGGCGCCCGCGAACGGCCCCGTCGGCCGTCCGGCGCGGGCCGGGGGTTTGCCGGCGAACAGCGTGGGACGCTCGAACGTGTCGGTGCCCGGCGGGGTGGTGCGGCCCCCCGGCGGCATGGGTCCCGGCAATCGCCCGCCCATCGGCCAGAACGGCGGGGTCAACCGTCCCGCCACCAGGCCGGCGCAGACCCCCGGCAACCGACCGAACATTGGCCAGGGCGCCGGACAGGGTAACCGCCCCAATATCGGGCAGGGCGCCGGACAGGGCAATCGCCCCAATATCGGGCAGGGCGCCGGACAAGGTAATCGCCCCAACATCGGACAGGGCGCCGGCGCGAACCGGCCGAATGCCGGCCAGGGCGCGGGCGCGAACCGGCCGCAGGTGAACCGGCCAACCCCGGCGCAACGGCCCGCCGGCGGGGGACGCAATCCGCCGGCGCTCAGCGGCATCAATGACGGGCGCGCGGCCTCGCAGTTCGGCAACCGCGGCGCCCAGAGCCGGCAAGCCAGCGCCGCCCCGCGTGCCCGGCCGGCCGGTGGCGGCGGTGGCGGTCCCCGGGCCGGAGGCGGTGGTGCCGCCCGTGGCGGCGGCGGTCACGGACGCGGACGATGAGGAGAACCGGCATGACCCACACGCTCCGCCCCTGGCTGACCGCCGTCCTGTTCGCCGCCGGCCTTGCCGTTTCGGCGCACGCGGCCCCGCCGAACCCGCCGCAGCCTGTTTTCGCCAGCCCCGACGACGCGGTGGCCGCCCTGGTCAAGGCCGAGCAGGCCGGCGACGAGAGGGCCCTGCGCGGCATCTTCGGCCCGGGCGGCGAGAAGCTCGTCGGTTCCGGCGACCGGGTCGCGGACGCCGCGGCGCGCCAGCGCTTTCTGGACTCCTACGCCGCTTCACACAGCCTGACGCCGCAAGATGACGGCAGCATCGTGCTGACCATCGGCCAGAACGCCTGGCCGATGCCGATTCCGCTGGTGAAGGCGGATAACGGCTGGCGCTTCGATGCGGCCTCGGGCGCGCAGCAGATCATCGACCGCCGCATCGGCCGCAACGAGCTGCTGACCATCCGAACGTTGCTGGCCAGCGTCGAGGCGGAGAAGGATTATTTCGACCGGGTGCAGCGCGGCACCGGCACAGGCGTCTACGCAGATCGTTTCTTCAGTTCGCCGGGTGAGGAAAACGGCTTGTACTGGGAGGCGGAGGAAGGCGAGGCGCCCAGCCCGCTGGCGCCGCTGATCGAACAGGCGCGGGACGAAGGGTATCCCGGCGCCGCCTCGCCCGCCGGCAAGCAGGAGCCGTATCATGGTTATTTCTTCAAGATACTGAAAGCGCAGGGTCCGAACGCGCCCGGCGGGGCGAAAAGCTACCTGAGCGGCGGGAAAATGACCCGGGGCTTCGCGTTCCTGGCGTGGCCGGCGGCGTATGAGAGCGGCGGGGTGGTGACCTTCGCGGTCAATCAGGACGGTGTCGTGTTCCAGAAGGACCTCGGGGCCGAGACGGCGAAGATCGCGGCGGGGATCACGCGGTTCGATCCGGACGTGACCTGGGCGCGGGTGGATATCAGCGACTGACGGCGGGGCGGTTTCGGCTTCATGGGTGACGCCCAGGAACTACCGCTTCAAGGGGCAAGGCCCCCAAAACCGTCATGGCCCGGCTTGTTGTCCGGGCCACCTATAGCCGCACGTGCTGCGACAGATGGCCCGGACAACAAGCCGGGCCATGACGAAACAAAGTCAGCCATCGCATCGGCACAGGACACAGGTATTATACCCCGACTTATCGTTCCTATAACCCATTTTTATCAGCCTGACCGCTTGCGGCCGGGCTGATAATTTGCGGAATTGTTGCCGCTTCCCGCCGCCAAAACAAAATCTTCGGGGTACGTCATGCTAACCCGCTTCCCGCGAGTCCTCGCGGGACTTCTCGTACTCGCGTTCGTTCTCCCGTTGTCAGACCGCGCCCGCGGCGCCAGCCCCGAACCGGGCGATCCGACGTATCACAACCTGCGATACGACGACGACTTTTCCTATCTGGCAAATGCATCGCAGCCGATCAGCCCGTGGGACAGTTTCAAATATATCCCGCTCGGCAACGGGCAATACGGCCCCAGCTACCTCAGCCTGGGCGGCGAATTGCGACTGCGGTTCGAATCCTACCTCAATCCCAATTTCGGAATTAAGGCGCCCCCCAGCGATGCCTATCTGCTGCAGCGGCTGTTGCTGCATGCCGATCTGCATCTGACCGACTATGTAAGGATTTTCCTGCAGTTGGGGGAAATGGAGCGGCTCGGCAACCGGGGTGTCCCGACCACGACCGATATCAACCAGCTCGATGTGATGCAGGCATTCATCGATCTGAAGCCGCCGTCGCCGCTCGGCGATGCGCCAATCGTGCGCATCGGCCGGGAGGAGCTCCTGTTCGGCTACCAGCGCCTGATCGCGGTGCGTGAGGGGCCGAACGTCCGCCGCGACTTCGACGGATTCCGCGTCCACGATCAGATCGGTGGCGCAACGCTCGACGTGCTGGCCGTGCGGCCGGTCAACGATGCCGAGGGCGTGTTCGACGACCACACCAACATGAAGCAATATTTATGGGGTCCTTACCTCACGGTTCCGCTCGGGCCGGTCCTGAAAGCCGACTTCTACCAGTTGAACTATCAAAATGAAGCCGCGAAATACCGTGGCGTAACCGGCACGGAGCAGCGCCATACCTATGGCGTCCGCCTGTTCGGAGAAACCAATGGCTTCGATTGGAATAACGAACTGGCCGTCCAGCAGGGTTCGTTCCGAAATCACGATGTCCAGGCCGAGATGCTGGCCGGCAACGTGGGCTACACCTTCCACGGCGCGTTCTGGGAGCCGCGCATCGGCATCGAAGCCAACTACGCAAGCGGCGACAACATCCACAGCTCGGCCATCGGCACATTCAACGCGATGTATCCTCGCCTGCCGTATTTTGCCGAAACGTCGCTGCTGGTGCCGGCCAACATCTACGACATCCGGCCGGTGGTGAGTTTCAGGCCGACACCCGACGTCCTCGCGGTCTTCGGCTGGGACAATCTATGGCGCGCCTCGCTGACCGACGGGCTGTACGGCAGCGGGATGAGCGAATACCCCGGCACCGCCAAGGCCACCGGCCGGGGGGTTGGCACAGAGTTGTCGGCTGACGTGCGATGGCGCCTCAACCAGCATTTGCTTCTGGGCGCAATTTTTGCCGAGCTCCTGGCCGGGCCGGCGGTGACGGAGGCGCGGGGCAGCAACGTCTCCTACTTCGTGCTGTTCGCGACGTTCCGCTTCTGATCCGCTCCCCCGTCGTCAGTTGCCGCCGTTGGATGCGAACTCGCCGATCCAGGGACGGCGGCTGGCGGTGAGGTGCCAGGCATGCGCCATCCCGGACCCGGGCGCCGGATTGGGGACATCGCAGACGATCGGCTGCCCATCCCAGACGCCGTGGCAATGGGCATAACGGCCCCGAGCAATCAGGCTCAACGTTCCGCCGTTCCGCAAGACACGGACATAGCCATCGGAAGGGTAGAAAACGCCGCCAACCGGAACATTCGGCGGGCGATGCCGGACGAGCAGATACTCCGCCTCCGAGTCATCCTGCCCGGGAGCCAGCAGGATGCCCAAATGCGTGGCGGTCGGCTGCAAGCCTGGAGGTGCCGCAGCCTCGCTGGCCACGGCGACGTTCGTGCGGGAAAGCGATAGATAGTCGCCGCTGCGGCCCCAGGTCGAGACGATGATCCATTCGGCCAGCCGGGCCCCGGCTGCCGTGGGTTTGTCGTAGTCGCCAAAGGCCAAATCGGCGGCCATGGCGGCAATGAAACCGGTTTGTGGCACGTAACACCCTGACCTTATACGGTTGCCGCGCGGTAGCGGGGCTTTTTGTGTGCCGCACATCGCGTGATTGCATCGTGACTCAGCTTGGGTCTGTCCGCAGGCTGAAACTTCGTATATGGTAACTGGTTGAAATCTTGATCTTCCTAGTCGGAATAATCGTGGCTCCCGTGGCGAGACAAACCGAACCCGAACTTGTTCCGCAGGCGCGGTTCTCGATTGCTGTGCTCGGGCCAATGCGCGCGGCTGCCGACGGGCGCGACATCAAGCTGCGCAAGCGCAAGGCGCGGGCGCTCCTGGCCTATCTCGCATTGACCGACGGATGCCAGGAGACCCGGGAAAGGCTTGTCGGCTTGCTCTGGAGCGACTCGGAGGAGGACAAGGCGCGCTCCTCACTTCGCCAGATTCTCCACGAATTGGGCGAAGACCTCCAAGCTGCCGGGTACGACGGCATGACGCGCGATCGTATGCGCGTTGTGCTCGATCCTGCCACCTTGCAGGTGGACAGCCGGGACATTCTCGACATGGCGCGCGTCGGCCAGATCCATCCGCGCCTGATCGATGAACCGCTGATTTCCGAAGCCTATCTGCGCGATCTGGACGATATCGACCCGGCCTTTGCCGTCTGGGCGAAGGCGCGCCGCCAGGCCTTCCATGACAACCTGCTGCAACGCCTGCAGGCGATCCTGCACTCGGATACGCTGAGCGGGGCGACCCGCCGGGAATGCGCACAGGCGATCCTGAACCTCGATCCGACGCACGAAGAAGCCTGCCGCGCGCTGATGCGGATCAATGTTGAGATGGGCGACTCCGTCGCCGCGCTGCGCGCCTACAATACGCTGTGGGAGCTGCTCGACAGCGAGTACGACACCGAACCGTCGCCCGAGACGATGGCGTTGGTCGCGGAGATCAAGCAGGGGACCCTCGCACCACCGGTGACCTTGCACAAAGTGTCCGAGCTTTTCCCCCAGCCGGCGCCGCCGCAGGGCCAGGCGCGAAACGGCGTGGCATCGGGCGCGCGGCTGGCGCTGCTGATCGAGCCGTTCGGCATCAACGGCATCGACCCGGACAGCCTGCACCTTGCGGAAGGGTTCCGGCACGACCTGATGGCGTCGCTGGTCCGCTTTCGGGAATGGTTCGTCGTGGCCGGCACAACCCTGTCGGCTGAGCACCTTGCCAGCGGCCGCGTTTCCGGCGCGTATTGCGTCGCGGCAACAGCTTACCGCGCCGGCGATGCCATGAGCCTTGTGCTGACGTTGCGCGAGCACGAGAGCGGCATCCATGTCTGGAGCGAACGCTTCGTGCTGACTCTGTCGAACTGGTTCGAGTCGCAGCATCAGATCGTCCGGCAGATCGCCATCTCGCTGAATGTGCAGATCTCGGTCGGGCGCCTTGGCCGCATCGCCACCGAATCCGTGGTTTCCCTGCCGGTTTACGATCTTTGGCTGCGCGGGCAGGCGGCGCTGCACCGGTTCAGCCCGGAAAACTGGAAGACCGCGGCTGGCAGCTTCACCGGGGCGATCCAGCAGGCGCCGGATTTCGCACCTGGCTACAGCAGCCTCGCGCAAATGAACAACGTTGCCCACTTCGTGCATCCCGGAATCGGCCGATCGGCCGAGCAGGAGCAGCGCACGCTGATTCTCGCACGCAAGGCGGTCGCACTGGATCCGATGGATTCGCGATCGCAACTTGCGCTTGGCTGGTCGCTGGCGATGGCGAAGAATTACAAGCAGGCTGCAACGCACATGGACCTGGCCCGGCAGCTCAACCCGAGCGATTCCTGGACCTTGATCTCCAGCGCCCTGTGTTTCGGTTTCTGCGGCGACCTCGATCTGGCCATGGACCTCGCGAACCAATCCATGAACCTGACGCTTTCACCCTCTCGCATGCACTGGGCTTACCTTGTGCAACTGGCATTCCTGCGCGGCGAATACGCCGAAGCGCTGGAGGCAGCCGACAGGTCCGAGGGCGTGATGCTGAGCCTGTATGCATGGCGCGCCGCCGCGCTGGCCCATCTCGGGGACATGCGGCAGGCGAAGGAAACGGCGCAGCATTTCCTGAACCTGGCGCGCTCTTCCTGGTTCGGTCCGGACCCGCCGACAGACGAAGCGATCGGGCGATGGTTGTTGCATAATTTCCCGATCTCCGTCGAAGCGCATTGGAGCAGACTGCGTGATGGCGTGGCTTCAGCCGGAATCCCGCACGCGGGCGCCCGCCATCACGGCTGGTAGCTACATGCAGGTCCCGACGCTGTAGTCGCCCACGCGTTCGATTTGCAGCCTGATCTTCTGCTCCACCGTTTCCGGCAGGTCGGCATTTATCGGCGGGTCCAGATAAAATTCAGGAAGATTGTAATCCCCGCCCGCCTTGATTTCATCATCGGCAGCCGCCACCATCGCCGGGTCGGGCAGTCGCACATAGCGGCGCGTGCTGGTATCGCGAACGAAAATGACCTCCTGAACGGTGTCGGGGAACGTAACGCCGGAGGTGCCGCCGATGCTCTTAGGCTGGCTGGGATCGAACACGAAACGCCACGCGGTGTCGTCGGAATAGGCGCTACCCGGCGGGGTTGCCTGGTTAAGGGCCCAGGACAAGACCAGCTTACCCCAGTCCTCATAGCTTCCGGTGGGTTCCACGGGTACGAAAGGCATTGTTTTCTCCTCTGCTTGGTTCATTGATAGTTCCACTCAGGTTCGGCCTAGAGCAGGGATGGGAACTTGAGTGCATCGTCCTGGCTTCGTTGCAGGCGATCGTTGATGAAACCGATGACCGACGCCATCGTCAGCGGTTGCCGTAACACAGCCTCGGCAAACTTCGGATGCAGCGAGCCAAGCTGGTCGGCCAACAGGGCATGCTCGGTTTCGCTCTCGAATTTGTTGTTCAGCTCGCCGAACAGCGTGTCGCCGACGAGTATGGAACCAAACCGGCCAAGCCGGCAGCCGAGACTGTCGGGATCCTTGAAGGCTTCAAACAGAACAAAGAACGGCAGGGGCGGATTGGCCGCGATGGCCGCGATTTCGGCTGCCTTTTCTTCCGGCGTCAGCCTGGCCCATGGACTTGTCGCACCCTCGAAATTGCCCTCCGAGAGCCATTTTGCGATTTCCGCCTCCCAGCCGTCGTCGGGCAGGAACGGCGATCCGGCGAGGATCGGACCAAAGGCCCTGTGTTCGCGCATGGCGGCAAGCAAATCCCGCACCGGCCAAAGATCGGCGAGTTGCGCGCTGATCAGGTCGCGGTACAACAGCCCGGTTCCCTGCGATCCGTCGATCGGCCCGAAGGCCTCGCCGAACAGGGATATCGGGCAGCGGGGGCCGATCCGGCGGCTGAGATTGATTCGGTCCGGGTTTGAGATGCCCTCGACCTTGAAGAAGTTGGACCACAGGACAAGCCACTCCGCAGCCAGCGGCGCCATGTGGACGTTGCGGCCCGATGAGAACCGGTTCAGGGCATCCGTCAGCAGCAACCCGAGCGAGTTGGTTGCGCCATTGACCACGTAGCGTTCGCGCACCAGGGCGTGGCCAAAACGAAATGCGGCGTGGGAAAATTCCAGCGGCACGCCGTGCGCCGGTGATCCCGCGAGGCCGTCGAGGAAGTCCGGCGCAGCCTGGCTGTAATGGGCGTAGACCGCCGGGTGCAGGATCCGCCTCAGAAGGTCTTCGCGAATGACATGGCGATAGACCAGCGTCGTGGCTTCGCGGGCGTTCTCGAACAGCCTGGCCGTATCCCGGGTGAAACTGAATGCCGGATCGTCGGCCGGAACGGGCGGCTGCAGGTCCACGAAGATATTATGCAGATGGCCGAAAACCATCGTGAGCTGCGAGATCAGCGCGTGATCGTCGTTGCGCTGATCCGCCACGATGGCCTCGGTGTATCCGGGCAGATCCAGCTTCACACGGGTGATATCGCGGAACGGGCACAGGCCGGCATGGTCTCCGGTTTTCAGCGGGCTCGATCGGCCGATGCGCAGCTTCGCGCGGCTCAGGTCCGCTGGATCGGATGGCGCGTAGAGTATCGGCAGCTCGGTCGGACCGCCGCCGTACAGGGCATCCAGGCGCAGCCGCGTGCCGCGATCGTTGGCCGTGTCCTGATCGAGCGTGGTCGTCGCCCAGAACGGCACCCGGGTGGACACCAGATCGTGCGCCACGAATTGCAGCAGGTAGGTGTAGCCGGACGGAATATAGGGATTGTCGTTGGGATCGGGCTCGCTCTTTTGGATCGGAGCATCCGCACCCGGAAGGTCCGCCGGTGCCGGAGCCCAGCCCACCGGAACGGTCATGCGCAGATCGAGCCGGGCGGCGCGCTCGGCGAGGGCCGCGCGTTCGCCGATCGCTTCAGGCTTATGCCGGCCTTCCAATTGAAGATGCCGGAAGCCCGGCGGTTCGGCCTCCGCGACGACGCTTGCCGGAGACGGATGCGACCGTTGCGTCGCGGGAATGTGCGAAGGACTTCCACCGTGGCGTGACATCGGACCAGCTCCCCCATTGGACCAGCCGTACTCTATCAGACCGCCGTGACCTGACCGTGATCGTCCCAACCGCCCGGTATCCTCGGAGGGCGGGTTTTGCTAGGGACGATCCATGCATGCACACAGTCCGTCCAAGCTGACGTATCCTTTCGCCGCTCCGCCCGCCCCGGGGGAGCTGATCGATGTCGCGCCCGGCCTTCGTTGGCTGCGGTTGCCGCTTCCGTACCGGCTGGACCACGTCAACATCTACCTGATGGAGAACGAAGGCGGCTGGACCGCGCTGGACACCGGCCTGGGAACCGAGGAAAGCAAGCAGACCTGGGAGCATGTCCTGGCCGAACCGCTGAAGGGCGAGGGGCTGAAATCGCTGATCGTCTCGCATTACCACCCGGACCATGTCGGACTCGCGGCTTGGCTGTGTACGCGGTTCGGCCTGGAGATGGCGATGACGCGGCCGGAATACCTTCTAAGTCTGGTGCTGCAGCACGCTCCGGGCGACTACGGGTCGGAGGTCTACCGGCCGTTCTACCGGCGGCACGGGCTCGACGCCGAAGCGACCGAAATCGTGCTGAGCCGGGGCCATGAATACCTGCGGCGCACCACCGGCGTGCCGCCGTCCTACCGCCGGATCCGGAATGGCGACACGCTGAGCATCGGCCGTCGAGACTTTCGGGTGATCACGGGCGGGGGGCACGCGCTGGAACAGGCGATGCTATACCGGCCGGAGGACAAGCTGTTCCTCGCCGCGGACCAGGTGATCGCGAAGATTTCTCCCAACGTGAGCGTGAATCCGATGGAGCCGGATCTCGATGCGCTGGGGATCTATCTGGCCTCCCTGCGGTCAATCAAAGCGGCGGTGGCGCCGGATGTGCTGGTGCTGCCCGGGCACGGGCTTCCGTTCTACGGGCTGCATGAGCGGATCGAGGAGCTGATCGCGCACCATGCCGAGCGGTGCGGCGCGATCGCGACAGCCTGCGAGGCCGCTTCGCTGTCGGTGGCGGAGATTGTACCGCATTTGTTCACGCGGGTTCTGGATGCGCACCAAACGGGTTTCGCGTTTGGCGAGGTGCTGGCGCACGTGAACCACATGCTCGGCCGAGGGGAGTTGCGGTTGGAAACCGATGCGGGCGGTGTGGACCGGTATCGGGCGGCGTAGGCTTATAGCTATCAGGATTGGGGCTTGGGTAGCACACGGCATTCCCCAATCCGTCATGGCCCGGACCCAATCCGGGCCATGACGATCAAGAAACAACGCCGCAGGCAGATTCTTCTATGGCTGCCCTTCATGGCCGGCACAAGGCCGGCCATGACGCAGGTGAGGACACGCCCTACACGAGGCTGGCGTTCAGGCTGATATCCGCATTCAGCACCTTCGACACCGGGCAATTTTCCTTCGCGCCGCGCACCAGTTCCTGGAACCTGGCGTCCTCAATGCCCGGCACCTTCGCCTTCAGGACCAGATGGATCGCGGCAATCTTCCAGCCGTTCTGCACCTGCTCCATGGTCAGGGTGGCGTCGCAGTCCAGGCTTTCCGGCGGATGGCCGGCACCAGTCAGTTCGAATGCGGTCGCCATGCTGAAGCAGCCGGCATGGGCCGCGGCGATCAGTTCCTCCGGATTTGTGCCCTTGCCATCGCCGAACCTGGCGTTGAAGCCGTATGGCGTGTCCTTCAGCGTGCCGCTTTGCGTTGTCAGGCTGCCGGTGCCCTCCTTGCCGGTGCCGTGCCATTGGGCTGATGCGTGGCGCTTGATCTGGGCCATTCGGTTTGCTCCTCCGTTTGTTGGGCCGCCTTGGGGCGACGGCGCTGATATGGGGCGGGTGGCGCGGGCATCCGGATCACATCGGGAGGGGGTGAGCGTTTAATCCGCTGCCAGCGCAACCTCGGCGACTTCCTCTCGCAGCCAGACGGCCGTGTCGTGGAATACCGCTCCGCCGAACGGCGGCCCGGGTTCGTCGCTGGTCAGGGCGTTAATGCCGATCCCGCCTTCGAAACATTCGCTGGGCCAGATGCTTTCGGCGATCAGAACGCCGGGTTGCTGTCCCGCCGCGATGCGGACGTGCAGGATGACCTCTCCGCGGTCATTGCCGAGGCGGATCTTCGATCCATCCGACAGGCCGAGGCGGGCGGCATCGTCTGGATGCAGCAGGACCGTCGGGCGCCCTTCCCGCTTGCGGCCTGATGCCATCTCGGAAAAGCTGGTGTTGAGGAAGCTCCGCGCCGGCGCCGTCACGAGGCGGAACGGTTCCCGGGCGGTGGCGGACTCAACGTTATCCATATGGTCCGGCAACGCGGGCATGACGCCGTTCCGGTCGCCCATCGCCTTCCAGTCCGGCGCGAAATGAAACCGCTTGTCGGCGGTTGGAAAACCATCGAGAAAATGCCCGGTCCGGAACGGCGTCGAAGCGTCGAACCAGCGTTGTTCCAGCAGCGTCGCCGCATCCGGATAGCCCGACGTCAACAGCGTGGCATCGACCATTTCCATCGCCGTCATATTGAAACCAGGATGTTTCGCCCCCAGCCTTCTTGCCAGCTCCCGCGTCACATCATGATTCGATCGGCATTCACCCGGCGGCTCGATCAATTTGGGACCGATTTGGAGATGGGTGTGGCCGCCGGCCTGGTACAGGTCGTCGTGCTCCAGGAACATCGTTGCGGGAAGCACGATGTCCGACCAACGGGCCGTTTCTGTCATGAACTGTTCATGCGTGACGACGAACAGGTCCTCACGCCCGAAGCCGCGGCGGACGCGGTTGCTGTCGGGGCACACCGTCAGCGGATTCTGGTTCTGGATCAGCATCGCATGCACCTGCGGCCCGTCGCCGAGTTCGCTGCGGTCGCCGGTCAGAACGCTGCCGATACGGCTCATGTCCATCATGCGGATTGTCGGGTCAAGCGCGTCGAGGCCGTCGATCAGCGTCTTGTTCAGGCCGTACAGGCCGCGGTTGGACCACAGCGCGCCGCCGCCCTCGTGCTGCCAGGCGCCGGTGACCGTCGGCAGGCACGTCACGGCGTGCATCGCCGCGGCGCCGTTCCGGCTGCGGGTGAAACCGTAGCCGGCGCGGATATAGCTGCGCTTCGTCTGTCCGTACAGCGCGCCGAACGCCTCGATCTGCTCCACCGGAATGCCGCTGATCGCGGCGGCCCATTCCGGATCGCGGCTGCGCAGATGAGCCTCCAGCGCGTCCGGGCAGTCGGCGTAGTCGCGCATATAGGCGCGGTCCGCGTAGCCGTCGCGGAAGGCGATGTGCATCACCGCGCAGGCCAAAGCGGCGTCGGTCCCCGGCCTCGGCGCGAGGTGGATGTCGGCGACCGCGGCCGTCGGTGAGCGATACGGATCGATCACCGCCAGCTTCGCGCCGCGTTCCTTGCGGGCGCGCGACACGTGGGTCATGACATTGACCTGGGTGGAGACCGGGTTGCCGCCCCAGCAGACGATCAGGTCGGAGCGCGCCATCTCCCGCGAGTCGACGCCGCGGTTGGCGCCGATTCCGGCGACCCAGCCGGCCTCCGCCAGCGCCGTGCAGATGGTCAGCTTCTGGCGGGAGTAGCGCATGACGTTGCGCAGGCGGTTGAGGCCGTCGCGCTGCACGAGGCCCATGGTGCCGGCGTAGTAGAACGGCCAGACCGCCTCGCTGCCGTGTTTGGCGGCGACGGTGGTGAAGCGCTCGGCGATGCGGTCGAGCGCTTCGTCCCAGGAGATGGGACGGAACTGGCGGCCGCCCTTGGGGCCGGTGCGGAGCAGCGGGCGGGTCAGGCGGTCCGGGTGGTGGATGCGCTCGGCATAGCGCGAAACTTTGTTGCAGATCACCCCGGCGGTGTAGCTGTTGTCGGCGCCGCGGACGGCTCCGATGCGCGCGTTGTCGAGGACTTCGACGGAGAGCGCGCAGGTGGAGGGGCAGTCATGCGGGCAGACGGAAGATTTGGTGGCACGGGTCATGGGTGGAGCTTAACCTGTACTCTGGGTCCATGAAAACCACGACGTTAAGTCCAGAGATTCTATTGCCGCCGGACAGTCTTCCGGCTATTTTGGAATGATTGCCGATCCGCAGTGCAGCCGCCACCCGCTTCCTGCCGGATCAAATGGAATGGGCGCGTCGCCCGGACCCCCATCGAAACCAGCCGACGGCGCGGAGGCGCAGACATCGCATGGCCCGCGGCGTGATCGAACTGACCGGCGAGTACATCGTCTGTTCAATCCCCGGCACAAACGCCGACCTGCGGCTTTCCGGCGCGGACGCGGCCGCGCGCCTGGAACAATGGTCCAAACGCTACGACGCCGCCGCGGCCCGGGACGGGGAAGCGGAACTGTCCGCCATCGGCCGGGAGATGTTCGCCTGGCTAGACGACACCGGCTGGGCGAGCCGCTGGGCGGACGCGCCGGGCGACCGGGACCTCGAAATCCGCATGCAGCGGCGCGACGACACGCGGGAGGCCGCGCTGCTCGACGCGCCGTGGGAGCTGCTGGCGCGCGACGGCTTCCCGTTCGCGCTCGTGTTGCCTCACCGAGGAATGCTCCCGAAGCGCGCGAGCGTTGCCTCACCAGGATGCTCCCATCGCCGCGCCGGCCTGTCAATCTGCGCCAAGTATGACTTCCCGTTGTCCTTGGCCTCTCCTGC